>VOFB01000748.1_pt1 | contig 86000 bp, 107 predicted proteins | sample 5384141 | NCBI WGS metagenome assembly VOFB01 (sample SAMN12384721, study PRJNA508395) | human gut metagenome | isolation source: healthy gut A | host: Homo sapiens | reverse complement strand
ACGGTGGGATTCACTTCACAGAGGGAGAGAAGTTCCTCGATCTGCGCTTTATTGAAGTTTGACAGGCCGATAGCACGCACCTTGCCCTCCTTGTATGCCTTTTCCATCTGGCGGTAGCCCGCCAAAAGTTGCAGTCAGGATTTCGAGCAAAATTTCCCCCCGTCGGCGTGTTCCATAGCTTCCCAAAACTGCCGAGATATATCAAGTAGTGTTTTGTTCATGAGTATACTCCTTCCGTTTATTTTAAAGGCGTTCCACCGAATACCGCAGACATATCCATATGATCCAGGGTGTCGTCCAGAGCAAAAACCTCACTGGGCGTCAGAAAAACAGATGCGGCCCCAGCATTTTCTTTTCATGCGATTCTTCCTTAAATGCGAGTGCCAGGGATTCAGGGTACAATCACGGGTGCTTACACAACATCCAGGCCATGGAGATCATGGGCCGAGGTTGCTCCTTTTTCCGCAGCCATATCTGCGAGCAGTTTCAAAGCGGCATTTTGGTCCACAGCTTTGTCAGTGAACTGGGGCATAGCAACACGGTAGTCTGGTGGCGGCATCAAAGCGCTGCCCTTGCCATATTGCCCGGTGAGGAAACCATTGGCCATAGGGGAAAAAGCCACCAGACCCACGTCCAGATTCTTCCAAAATGGGGAATAACGGTTCATAATGCCGTGCCATCATAGAGTATCGGTTCCTGTACCGCCGTCACCGGGCACACGGCATGAGCCCTCCGCAGGTAGTCTTCATTTGCCTCCGAGATGCCCCAGTGGGTGATTTTCCCTTCCCCGGATCAGATCGGCCATCACCTCCGCCACCGTTTCCGGCTCTACACCCAGTGCGGATCAATCCGGTGCTGGAAATACAGGTCAATGTGATCGGTTCCGAGCCGTTTCAAAGATCCTTCCACAGATTTGCGGATGGTTCTCCGGGCGGGAATCCGCCACCAGAGGCAATGGAACCTTTCCGCTCTCCTGGTCAAACCGCAGGCCAAATTTCGTGGCGATTACCGTATGATTCTTTACATCTGCCAGTGCCTTGCCCACCAGCGTTTCATTTACATGGGGGTCGGCGGCGGTACCGTACACCTCAGCGGTATCAAAAAAAGTATAGCCCAAGTCAAAGGCGCGACGGATTAGACGGACAGCCTCTGCTTCCTCCGTACGCACCGTAGGCATGAGAAAAGCCCATGCACCCCAGGCCTACAGCAGATACGTTCAAATCAGTGCCAAGTGTTCTCATCTGCATCATCTTTCTCTCCTTTGTGATTCTATTGTAATCCATTGCGAAAAAAACAGAAGTCTCCATTGGTTATGGAGTGATAAGTCAAAGGTTTTAACTTCTTCGGATTCCGGTATATTTCCTGAGATTTTCAGAAAAAGAGCAGGCTCTCCCCGAAAGCGGAAGAACCCGCTGCTATACGGATAGTCATGAGGCAACCCGTGTTGTTAGTTATCATCTACATCTTCCGGCATAGTGAAAATAGGCGATCAGGGTTCCTCCTTCCTCGCCTTCCGTTTCCGGCTGAGAGGAAGGTTCTTCTGTGGACTCTGTGGGTTCTGTCGGCCGGCGCTACGCTGGTTCCTGCGTTTCGCTGGAAACGCAGCGGAGTCAGATGTTTCCGGGGCGCTGGTTTCATTGGACGAACTGTTTCCACAGGCAGCGAGACTCAACGCCATTGCAAAGCACAAGAAAATTGCAGTCAGTTTTTTCATAATGAGCATTCCTTTCCTGTATTAATCGGGGCTCTTATTCATAGCATTCATGGAAAATTTCCAGAATCTCTTCATGGGTCATAGGCTTATAGCTGCCCTGAGAAATACCACAGGAATCAGCGATTTCTTTTAGTTGCTCCTTTTGTGCGCCCAGCTCCTTGAGGGTAGTTGGCAAGCCAATCTCTTGAATGAAGCTGGAAAGGGCATCGATACCGGCCAGAGCCAACGCTTCATCGGATTTTCCATCCCGCTCAATTCCCCATACATTTTCGGCAAAACGGACAAACTTGCTTAAGCCTTCCTTATACACATGACGGTAATACACCGGATGGATCACCGCCAGACCACAGCCGTGGTTGCAGTTGGTATAAGCGCCCAGCTGGTGCTCCATGTTGTGACATTCAAAGTCGCACTTTTTCCCATCTTGATGAGTCGGTTTTCCGCCATGGTGGAATCCCACATCAGATTGGACCGAGCCGTGTAATCCTCCGGGCTGTCCATGGCAACACGCAGATTTCGGATCACACTACGCATCAGTGCCTCCATGATGTCATCGGAAACATTGTCCTCATTGGGCTGGCTGAAATAGGTCTCCATGATGTGGCTGAGGATGTCAAAGCTACCAGATGCCATCTGTTTTTTGGGTACAGAAAAGGTATAGGTGGGATCCATCAGAGCAAATCGGGGATTGAGAGCCGGATAATCCCGCCCTGTTTTTATCTTTCTCTCTTCATTGGTGATTACCGCTCCGCCGTTGCACTCGCTGCCAGTACCAGCCACAGTAACTACTACACCCCAGAGGCAGAGGCTCAAAGTCGATGACGCCGGGGTGAGCCCAGAAATCCTCCCAGATGTCCCCGTCATACCGGGCAGCCAGAGAGACAGCTTTGCAGCAGTCCATGGTGCTGCCTCCGCCTACGGCCAGAATCATATCAGCCCCACTTTCCCTTGCCAGTTTTGCACCCTCCTGTACCTTGGCATAGGTGGGGTTGGACATAATGCCGGAGAACTCCACGATGGTCTTTCCAGCGCCTTTCAGAATGCCTGTGATTTCATCGTAGACACCATTGCGCTTGATGCTGCCGCCGCCATAGGCCAGCAGGATGGTCTGCGCATTTTTTGTCAGACAGGTCAGATATTCCTTCACACAGCCCTTGCCGAAATAGACCTTCGTAGCGTTTTGAAAAATAAAGTTGTTCATAATGATGTTTCCTTTCTGTAAAAATGTTTTATGTTCAATCAACAGGATGCATTTGTGCTTCCCAAAAATTGGCGTCGCTTCATCCAACCATCCTTCTGCTCCGTGCCGGTTCCCAATCCGAATCCGTGGGGCAGGCCGGGATAGTGGTGAAATTCGGTTGGAATCCCAAGGCATCCAGCGCTTCTATACGCCGCTGCATGGTTCGCCAGTTTGCAATGCCATCGCCTTCTCCCACACAGGCGAAAGTTGGTGGATCGTTTTCCGTATAATCACTGTGGCCCGTGTACTGCATAATTACTGCACTCGGCTGGGAAGATCATCCCCCCAAATGCCGCCGGGCCATAGGACCCAAGCCACGCTACCATACGGGCTCCGGCCTGAACCGCCCCAGAGAGAGTATCCTTTCGTATCAACTTCCAGTTCTTCTGCGTTTTCAAAAACAAAACTGATTGCCCTTGCCAAATCCTCACAGGCGGTTTGGGCTCCAGGGCGATAGATGAGAGCAAAAGCATTATATCCTCGTTTGGAAATTTCCAGCGCATGAGGGCAACTGTCCTGCATAGCGCCCACATAGGCAAAACCACCTCCCGCATTACATACGGCGAAATTGGCTCCGGGATCGCCTTTGAAGAAAAACAATCCCGTATCCTCTTTATCCGGATCTTCCGCTTTTCTTCTTCTGTATAAATATCGTAGAAAACAGTTCACCAGCGTTGGCTCGCTGCCACAGGGTATTGGCAATCTCTACGGTTTCATTTGGGTCGATGTTGTTGTACCAAGTGAGTTGCAGTTCACCCAATGTATCGCCGCTCATATACCAATCATCCACTGGAAAAAGCACGCGTCCGTATCTTCCAAAAATGGGATCATCAATCACTTCTTGAATGGGGGTGGATACAGTAAATGGCTCTGTCATTTGATCCTTAGGCGCAAAGCCGGCTGATTCTGCTGAAAATCTGCATCATCCAAAGATGCGGTGCTCTCTGCCGAGTGAGATTCACCGGAAGAAGTTGTCTCTGTTTGTCCAGGAACCGCACATCCTGCGAAGCACAGCAACAGACAAACCGTAGCTACCAGAATTCCTTGCACCTTTATTTTGTCACCTGCCTCTCTTCCTTTTCTGATTTCATTATAAAAAAAACGAGACTTCCACAGAAGTCTCGTTTCGTTATGTAGTATTTACCTTTTGGTTATCACTTGTCCCGTCCAGTTTCTTTTTGCACCGCCCTTAGAAACTGCTTGACTACAGGGGAAGGATCTGGTGAATGGAGCAGGCCATAGGGAATTGTGTAACTCCAATCCACGGGTAGGATTTTCAAAAGCGGATGGACGTACTGCCACTTGGGCACCGCCATCAGCACACAATTGTTGTTTTTCGCACTGGTTAAAGGCATTCACATCGTAAAAGTCAAAGTCCACAATTTGGATCTTCGGATGGTTTTTCCAAAGATCATCTCGTAGCAAATCTACATAGTGGCTCCATTCCCGACGCATCATCATGAATTTTTCGCCATACAGATCCTGAACGGTGAGCCTGTCTTTTCCGCCAGCCGGTGATGAATGGACACCGCCGCGCAGATAGGTTCCCTTGAAATTTCCAACCCGGCACAGCGGCGCAGGTTCAACATTGTTTCATCAAAGATACCCGCTATTACATCAATGTTCTGTCCCAAATTGGCCAGAATCTCCCGGGCGTTCTCGGGTGTATTTTCGAATGGCACCAGTTGAATTTAACTCCTGGACACTCCTCCTGCAGTTTTGGCCACAGATCCACCAAAACCTGAGCTGGTGTCATGGATGATGTACCGATACGGATGATGTCTTCGCTCTTTTTCATGACATTTTTTGCCCTGGTCACCGAATCTTTGCAATATTGGATGATGTATTTTGCGTCCTGTGCCAAAGATTTACCAGCCTCCGTCAGCTGAAGGCCACGATGGGTGCGCACAAAAAGCTGCAGATCCAGATTTTCCTCCAGCAGATTGATCTGTTTGATGACTGCCGGAGGGGAAATAAACAATTTCTCCGCAGCTTTGTTGAAGCTACCGCATTCCGCTACACACAGGAAGGTTTCCAATTGAGGGTTATACATGGGAAATATCACTCCTTCCTTTTCTGTTTTTCTTAAATCAGCAGGCTTTGCGCCTCCTTGGGAATCATCCAGGACCGGCCAAATCTCTGCACGCCTTCGATCCGCCCTTCTTCACAGAGCTTCTGAATCCAGCGTTCTGATATATTCCACCGCTCAGACGCTTCTTTTACTGACATAATATTCATTGTTCCCCCACGGTTTTCTTTATTCCGCTGAAACATCTATGATATTATTATATCCAGATAAACGAAGTCTTTCAACTTGTTTTTGTGAACCTTTATGTACCCAGCCAGAAACGGCTGGGTTTTTCTTTGGTCAGTTAATACGCCGGGGTTCCGTACCCATAAATCTCATAGTAACCAACCGGGTAACTGTTTTGACGGCAGCTATCGCCGGAGTTACCCTCGATAGTGTAGATGCGGCCATTCTCCACCTTCTCCACGATACCAACATGGTCGGAAGAACCATCCTGGCCGCCATCATCCCAATCGAAAAAGATAATGTCGCCAGGGCGCGGCTCATAGCTGTTGTCCTGCCACAGTCCGCGCTCATGAAACCACGGCACACCCTGAGAGACACAGGCCGCAAACTTCGGAATGACGCCAGCTTCAATATTGATCGTAATCATACCGAGGGACGGCATACAGTCAATAAGCACCACGGGAGCAGCTTGGATATGACCAGACGCCGCACTGTACCTGGCATGCCTGCATCTCCATGCTGACAGAAGCCCATGTAGACCAAACCATGATTAAGAAGATTGTCGGACACTCCGGTGCAATGACGCTCACTGAACGTGTCTACACCCACCTGGATATTGAAACATTGGTGGAGGCAATCAACAAGATCTAAACGGAAGAAGGAAAAGCCGTGCGGCACAAAAAGCAGGAGATACGCTCCTTGCGGAACGATCTCCTGCTTCATAAGGCTTTTGTTTTCGCTTGCGATTCTTGTTCCTTGTGTGCTCCTTGCTTGCTCCTTACGAAGCAAAACGGAACACTTCTTGAGGAAACTCTCACAACTCCAAAAGCATCCAATTTTTCTGCAAAACAGCATCCACAGCCGTACTGAGAAGCAGTGGAAATTATCTCTTGGGTAAAGTGAGATTGGCGCTTGCTGAAAATTGCCCCACCCTTTAATCATAAAAATGGGGGCACTCTAAGCACCCACGGGCGCGGAAAATGCGGCATTTACAACGCTCAAAAGGTGTTCGGGCTTATTATACTTCACCTGCGCATAGATGTCCATAGTTGTCTTGCTGTTTTCATGCCCCGCAAGATACTGAACTGTCTTTGGATCAACGCCAGCATACAAAAGATTGGTAATGTAGGTATGCCGTAGCTGATGTGGTGTAACGTCAAAATCCAGACTATACACAAGTTTAGGATTGTTCTTCTGATGACCGCCAGGAATCGGCGTAACCTTGCATTTAATGCTTTGCCCATTTACATATTTGTAATAGGTGCGCTCCTTTGTAGACCGAACAACTACATACTGCCATAGCCTCTTAAACTGCGAATCGGCCAGCGGTTGCCCTTTGCTGTCTGCAATCACATATTCGGATATGGATGTTGCTTTTACTTGCCTCAGACAATCTGCCAGACACTTTGGAATAGGAATGTCCCTCTGTGCCGCCTTCGTTTTCAATGTTGTCGAAATCACCGGCCTGTTGTGTTCCGTGCGCCATGCTCTCCTTACAGAAATATATGGCGTAGGTACATCCAGAAACACGCAATCCCACTGCAACGCAAGAATTTCTTCCCGCCGCAGGCCAGAATAAAGACCGATCATAATAAATACATACGGTGGCAGCTCTCGGACGGTTTCCAGAAGCAGCTTCACCTGTTCATCTGTCAAAGCATTTTTCTTTTTCCCCGGTTTACCTCCCTTTGCCGATATTCCCACACAAGGGTTATAGTCAAGGAGTTGGTTACGCTCCGCCGAATAAAACACACACTTCAAAAGCATATTGACCGTGCTGTATAACCCTGCTGATTTTTGGGATAATGGTATGAGTGCCAACCGAATATCGTCTGCTGTCACTTCTGACAAATACATATCTCCCAGAGGTTTCACAATATAGTTGTTCATATTCTGGGTATAGCCTTTCAAAGTGCTTGAAGATACCTTGGCTGACTGCATGAGCAGCCACTTCTCACAATACTCAGCAACTGTCGGATGTTTTCTGCGGAAAACTGCCTCCTCTACTTGGCGTCGAGCTTCCAACTCTTTTTCATAAAGCTCCTCGCTCGTTTCAGCGTATAAGTCTACTCTCTTACCGTCTGCGTCTGTAATCCGCGTCCTATAATACTGGATTCCTCTCCTCATAACAGTTCCATACTGAGGAATACTCACTTTTTTTTAGCCATGCTTTCAGTTCCTTTCCTATTATTATGTAGTTCAGCGCTGATACTATCTTTATACTGAAAAACCATGGCTCTTTCAAAGGTGCGATTTATGTAATAGCAAAAGGCGAGGGTTCCCCCTCGCCTTCGCAATGTTTTCATTTTTTACTGTGCTGTTCCATATTCGGCTTCGTCCCATTGAGCAAATGCGTCCGTTAAAACTCCTGCCAGTTCATCCGGCTTGTTATATTTAACTTTTGCATATATGTCCATGGTAATCTTGCTGCTCTCATGCCCTGCCAAATATTGAACTGTTTTAGGGTCTACTGATGAATGAATCAAATTGGTGATATAAGTGTGACGTAGTTGGTGCGGTGTAACATCAAAATCGAGGCTGTAAATCACTTTCCCGTTATGTGCTGCTTTTTCTCCGAGAACCGGATTGACGGTATGCTTCACACGTTTTCCGTTCTCATACCTATAATATACTCGAGGCTTTGCTGTTCTGGTAACGATATACTGCCACAATCTCTTAAACTGCGTATAGGAAAGCGGCTCCCCATCCCGATTGGCGATCACATATTCTGATGTCGATTTTTTCTTTGCCTCTCTCAAACAATCCGCCAAACGATCTGGAAGGGGGATATTCCTTTCCGCAGCTTTTGTCTTTAACTCTGTGAGAATAATTGGCCGGTTATGCTCTGTATGCCACGCTCTCCGAACCGTCAAATAGGGAGCCTCTGTGTCTAAATATACCGAATCCCATTGCAGCGCAAGAATTTCTTCACGCCTCAAACCGGCATACAAACCAATCATAACAAACACATAGGGCGGTAATCCCTGAATAGCGTCTAAAAGCCGTTCTGCTTGTTCATCTGTCAACGCCTGTTTGTCCTCTTGAGGAATCCCGCCGCCTTTGGCATTGAGATATATTGTTGGGTTCGTATCAATGACATGACTTTCCTGTGCTGCGCGAAAAATGGACTTATACAGGATGATAACCGACTTATACACAGATACGGATTTCTTTGAAACCGGAACAAGCGCAACCTGGATGTCATCCAATGTTACTTCTGCCATCCTCTTTTGGCCCAGCTCCTTAATAATATGTCGCCGTACCTTGGATGTGTAATCTGTCAATGTCGTATTACGAATATGGACAGACTGCATAAGCAACCACTTTTCACAATACTCTGCGACAGTAGGGGATTTTTGACGGAATGTGATGTTGTCAACCTTCTCCAATGCCGCCATTTCCTTATCGTATAGTTCTTCACGAGTTTTGCCGTAAAGGATTACACGCTTACCCTCTGCGTCCTCAACATCGGTTCTATAATACTTATGACCGTTCACTTGAACTGTACCATATCTGGGGATTCGCTTTTTTCTTAAAGCCATTCCACCACCTCCAAAAATAATTTTCAGCGCCGTACTCTTGTTTTATCAGAACGCGCCTATTTCATCAAAGGTGCGATTTTTATCTTCGCACATTGCGATATGTTGCTCTTTTCTCTATTGGCTTCGCTCTGTGCGTACTTTTTGCGATATACTCCTGAAGGCTGGTATGGGTAAAATAGACGCAGCCATTAGGCACATACTGAATATAGGAAATCAAACCGCTATTTCTGGCTTCATCCAGAGTGGTCAAACTGATTCCTAATATTTTTGCCGCCTCTTTACGGGTAATCAGTTTTTCCATATTCAATACTCACCTTCTCTCTGCTTTTTGACAACTTCATAGTCAAAGCCGGGGCGCTGGCTGCAATAGGTGCAGATGTCCCGTTTCTGCTGCGCGGGGTTTACCCTCCTCAAATAATAAGAGCCTGTACCATAAAAGTTATTGGCACAGGCCGGGCAAAGGCACATGATTAAGTTTTCGGGAACCTCCTCGATCAGCCCCACACTGACAGCCAGGGCATGGTCGATCCTGCGGATGTGCTTTTCCTCCAGCCTGCCGATGTATGTCTCCAGCCGCTTTTTATCAATGGTGCGAAGCTGCTCTAAAAGGACAAGCGAGGGCAGTTCCAGGCCGCTTTCTGCTTTTAACAGGTAGTGGGTGGGGAGCTTGGCCTTTGCGTCCACCTTGCTGGAGATGGCCGCTACAATGACGGTGGGGCTGTATTTGTTCCCTGTGTTGTTTTGGATGATGACAACGGGGCGATACCCTTCCTGTTCAGAACCGATACCCCGGCCCAGATCGGCATAGTACATATCGCCGCGCAAGTATGTTTTGTTCATAGTGTTTGACCTCCCTTTTAAAAATTAGGCGGCAGAACCCGCCTATGTAGAGGCCGTACAGCAGAACAGAATGAAGGCCGGGGAGAGATAAAACCATTCTCCTGTTTTCATTGGCCCGTCCTGCTGTACGGCCCGTATTTCAAAGCAAACCTATTTGTCCTCGACGCCCCGGTTCGCTGCGGGAAGTCATCAAACGGCTGGCGGCTTGCCAGCTCCACGGGGAATCGCACCCCTCGCGTGGTTCTCACGCAACCGCCCCCATTGCCTGCGACGGATCACGGCAAGAGCCGCTTCAACGCTCGGACGTTAGGCTGGACGGGAGTATCATTGTCCCCGCTGCTGGTCGTGGCCGTACCGGTAGCCATCCGGTACTGGCAGCCTGCTGTTTCTCGCTCCTTGCCAGGAAGTACAAACCAAAGACCGACTTCTCTTTTTCGGTGGAGTCTCGTTGTTTTCTTCCGGCAGATCACCGCGCAGCCGCCGCCTGGGCTTTGGCTTTCGCCAAAGCAGCGGGAATGTGCTTGATGATTGGGTATTCGGTTTTCAAGGTTCCGGGAGAGGCCAAAAAGAACCTCTCACTCTATTTGCCGTTGAGTGAGAGGTTTGACAACCCTGTTTACTCAAAAAATTTTTTTATTTTTGAGTATCCTGTTTTCCGCTTCTGTATGGCCTGCCGGGAAACGCCCAGGTGCTTTGCCACTTCGCTTTCCGTTTTCCCGTAGAACAGGGCATAGATTAAATCCCGTTCTCTTTAGTGAGCTGTAAAAGCGCAGTATGTAGCTTGTCCACCGTAAGTTTTCGGAACACCACATCTTCCACGCTTTCCGCATTGGCTGCAAACTGACGGGCATTTTCTTCCATAAGCCTGTCCAGGGAATCCTCCCGGCTGGGAATAACCCGCTTAATTTCACCGTTGCTGCCGTAAATAAGGCGTTCGCTTTTCAGGTCAGCCTCAAAATAGCGCATTTTCCGGTCGCCCCGCATATAAGCGGTATATACTTCGTCCGTAACCTCGACAAGTTGGCCGCGAACCCATATTTTCTTTTTACCAGCGTCCACGCTGTGTACCTCCGTTTCGTCTGAATTTCGGGAAGAAATCCAGACGGACGGCGGCCCCCTGCAACATGGAAGGCTTGTCCTTCCGGGGAATGCCAGAAATCCGCATTTCCCGACAAAGAAAAAGCGCACACACCAAAAGGCGCGTGCGCTCGGCTGTTGGCTTTTTGCCGGATGATGGGTAAGGCCCGGAGAAAAGAAAAAAGTCTGTCGAACAAAAAAATACCGCAATCCCCGTAAGGGCTGCGGTATGTACGAAATACGGTTTTTGTTCGGTTGTGGGCGGGACAGCCGCCCGGCTTTTCTCTTTCAGGCTCCATACTATCCCCTTATGGGGATAAGCTGACAGGCATCACCACCTTTCCCCATACTGAATTGTTGATAGGGGTAGTATAATGTATAAAAAAGAGGAAACAGCGAGGTTTCAAAGAGGACTTGTATAGTTTCATCGCAAGTTCAGACACGCCCGTGTGTGATTTGTCAAACACAAACGACAAGGTGTGAGATTTGAAAAATCCTCCCGAATGTCCTCACCTTGAGAAAAGGAAAAGCGCAGCCATATCAGACTGCGCTCTGTGAATATTTAGGAAGTTGTTTGAAAGCGATACCCAACCTCACGGACACTTTCTATAATAAAAGGGTGGTGCGGATCAGCGGAATAGAGCTTTTTGCGTAGGTTTCGTACATGGTAGCCTATGGTGCCTCGTTCATTTACTGTTAGAGCTTCACCCCATACCTTTTCATAGATTTGGGAATAGGTCAACACTCGTCCATTATTAACTGTCAGCAGGCATAGGAGACTATATTCCTTTGCTGTTAGGCCCACTTCTTTTTGATTACAGCGCACCAGCCTTTGGCTGGGGTCAATCTCAAGATCGGAGAGAGATAGCACCGATTCCGAGGAAAGCTCCCATTTCTTCAGCTCTGGGTGGAGCTGTAAAAATGAAAGGAAATCTTCAAAAATCTTTTTTTCTTCCTCGTTCAGTTTCATAATGATTATTTCTCCGATGGTATCACCTCCTGGGCATTTGTCCAGGCAGCTTCTTTTAACTTGTTTCACTAATAACATGTTCCAGCTTGCAAGCGTCTTGTGCCGCAATATCCTGGGGAACACCAGCCTCTATGAGTTGTCTGGTAAAGAAATTGGTGCTTTTCATAGATTTGCTGGGCGATCTGCTGGCCCTGCTCTGTGAGGGAGAGTGTGCCATCGTCCTTTTTTTATCAGGCATTTCTTTTTAGACAGTTCTTTGACAGCCCGGCTCACAGAAGGCTTTTTTACATCCAAAAACTCTGCCACGTCTACGCAGCGAGCATAACCCTTTTGCTGCTGAAGCACCAGCACAGCCTCTAAATAGTCCTCCATAGATGATGTTAAGGACATATGGCACACCTCCTTTTTTCTGAACAAATAAAGTTATTTACACCATGCCAGCTTTCTGGAAATGTTTTTTGAGTAATTTCTTAGCAATAATCGCACCGATAAAAAGCGCAAAGGCCAACAACAATAAGCATTATAATAGCCGTTATAGGCGATACCAACGTCTGCAAAATCCCCAAATAACTTTCGCCAAACATTCCCGCATACTGCTCAAGTGTTTGATTTGAGAAAAACAAGAAGGGAATATATGTACCACTGAATGCTGCTAAAACCATATAAATGATATAACTGATCGTAAGTGTTTTTCCATTAGTGCAACCTGTTTTCCACGCGATCAACGCAGAAATAATGCCAGCAATAATGCAGCAAATTATCATGGGCGGATAAAAACCCATAAATGCCTGTTACCGCACAAAAAATGAACAGTGCCCACGGTTTCTTAGTCTTAGCTGCTACAAGGAAATATGTAATAGCTGCCAATAGTGACCACAATGGGCTTACCACTAACATCGTGTAGGGAGAAAAAGATAGGAACGCACAAAGGATATAGATAACAAGTGCGCACAAAGATAAAAGAGCTGTGACGATCAAATCCTTTACTTGAAAGCCTTTTTTGTTCTCGGTTTGCATGAAATAAATTCCTCCTTAAAATGATATTGGTTGGAACGATGTCCATATGACAACCGCAAAAAGAGCAAGCATACCTATCAACAAAATACTATCTCTTAAGCGGAAATCAACTAATATATAGTGAGTTTTTTCACAAGGATAGCTGATGCCTCGCGTTTCCGCTGATGCGGATAATTCTGTCGCCGTCATCAGAAGGCGCATAAGTATAGGGATTAAAAAGCCTTCGTATGTCTGCGCCGGATGACTTACTATTCTCCAAAAAGACAATCCCACGCCTCTCGTTTTCATCCCTTGTTTTATATAAATCGCATCCTGTTTTAGAGATGGGAGAAACCGCAAAATAATAGCTATTGGAATCACAATGGCCTGGGGGATATGGCTCACTTGAAGCGAGGCTATCAATTCCGATATTTCCGTAGTCTGAAATAGAATATTCAAAGCGAGTGCAATAGTCAAAATTCTTAGTAAAAAGAATGTTATCACGGAAGATAAATGAATTGGAAGGATTTGTGCCAGCATAAGTAAACTATATAAGCCGTTAAAAATTTGATACTTGTTTTCCAAAGCCCACTCAGGAAGGAAAATAGGCAAACAACACCAAAAAGCAATAGTCCTGTCAGACCACCACCTAAAGCAAATGCCAGCGCCGACGTCAACAAAATCAAAAGTAGTTTTATACGCGAATCGTAATATAAGCCATGATGTGTTCTCATTTATTCACCACCTTTCATCATGAAATCCTTTACAATTTTGAATGTACTTTTGTTCCCCTGTCATTTGTAAATCATCTTTAATAATCCCTTCCTTCAAAAGCAAAGTGCGCGAGGCGGTCAGACTGATAAACTCCAGATCATGTGTAATAATAAAAACCACTTTCCCAGACTTGCGCAGAAAGTTAACAGCATTGGCAACAGCGCACATATTATCCCAGTCTAACCCGCTTGTTGGTTCATCCAAAACGATGATTGGTTTTTCCGAAAGCATTGCCGCTCCTATTGTTAGTCTCTGTTTTGACCGCCTGATAGAGCATACGGATGGCAGTCTTTGAAGTTTTCCAAATGGAGCATTTTCAAAATTCGAGACACTTTTTCATCTATGCTTGGAATCCTTTTGTTTCCTAACCTCAATTCTTCCGTCACACTGTCTGTATAAAGCTGGTGATCTGCCTCCTGCATAACAAAGTACACATAGTCGGATAATTTTTGTTGCTTCACATTCTTTCCATCAATGTAAAACGCCCCTTGGCGGCAGCGAATCAAGCCAGACAGGATTTTCCCCAATGTTGTTTTCCCGCAACCATTTTCTCCAATCAAGGCAATCGTTTCGCCTTTGTAGGCTTCTAATGAAATGTTGTGAAGAAGTTCTGGCATGGCCTTATGCGAAAAGCTCAAATTTCTAATTTGGAGAAATACTTCTGAATGCCCAATCGGCTCTATCTTTTCTATTTGTATCGTATTGAGATTTAACGGACGAAGCCTCCTGCTGCGCATTTGAGAAGCAGATAGCTTTGCCATCTCCTCACCCGTTAATTCTTCGCAGATTTGACCCTCTTTCATAATTAAAAAGCGATCTGCGAGTCCGTATAGATAGAATAGCCTGTGTTCTGAAACAATAATCGTGTGTCCAGCGGCTTTCAAAGCAGAAAGAATCTCTCTTACCTGTAAGATTGTATGAATGTCTAAATTAGCCGAAGGCTCATCCAGCACATAAATTTGTGGATTAAGAGTAGTCGCTGCGAGAAAAGCAACTTTTTGCCTTTCTCCACTGGACAGGGCAAAAATATCTCTGTCTTTTAGGTTCTCCATATTCAGTGACTGAAAGGCGCTGTTAACACGTTTAACGATTTCTTTATGTGGAATTCCATAGTTTTCGCAGGCAAACGCAACTTCGCTGGAACTGTTTGTAGTAAAAAACTGACTGCGGGGATCTTGAAAGATTGAAGCAATCTCTTTGCCAGCCTCACCGGCGTCCGATTCTTTTATGGAACGTCCCGATACAATGACTTCGCCGGATAATCTGCCTTCAAAAAAGCGGGGAATCAAATTATTGATACACCTGGTTAATGTGGTCTTTCCACATCCGCTCTGCCCAGTAATAACAAGAAATTCTCCCGATTTTATGATAAGCTTTACATCCTTTAGACTTTCCTGAGACTGTCCTTCATACTGAAAAGAGGCATGTTCAAAAGATATAATTGGAAATTGTTTTTTCATGGCGGCACACCTCATAGCTTCCAACTGATGGATTTCTCCCTGCACTTCAAAAAAGTACGATAAATCCCTTCTTTTTCTGCTAATTCCTTATGGGTTCCGTGTTGAACAATATGGCCTTGATCAATGACAATAATTTGATCTGCCGTCCGAACAGTAGACAGCCTGTGAGCGATAGAAATTAGTGTTTTATTTTTCGTCAATTCAAAAATTGCGTCCAAAAGAGCTTTTTCATTTTCCGGGTCTACGCTGGATGTCGCTTCGTCCAAAATAACGATGGGCGCGTCTTTCAATATCGCCCTTGCTATTGAAATTCTCTGTTTTTCTCCTCCAGACAAAGTGGAACCTGCTTCTCCTATCATTGTTTCGTAGCCTTGCGGGAGTGCCTCAATAAAATCATGGCAACAAGCTCTTTTGGCTGCCGCCACTACTTCTGCATGAGACGCATTAGGTTTGCCAAATTTGATGTTGTTTTCAATCGTATCATTGAACAGGTACACTTTTTGAAATACCATGCTTACATATGACAAAAGACTGTCGCAGGTAAATTCTCTTACATCGTGTCCTCCAATTTTAACACTTCCGGAATTTACGTCCCAAAATCTTGCAATCATATTACACAAAGTTGTTTTCCCTGAACCTGACGGCCCAACGATAGCACAAGTAGAGTTCTGGGGAATTTTTAAGTTAATTCCATCCAAAATGGAACGGCTGTCATAAGCGAAAGTAACATCTTTCAGTTCAATCTCATATGATTTCAGGACAATATCCTTTCCGTCTCCATCTAAAACCGGTATATCTGAGATGAAATCCAGCCGATCCAACTGCGTAGCAAGCATTTTACTCAAAAAGGCCCCGTCATTCATCAATTCCAATTCCATGAACATTAAAAATGCACAGATGATAAATAAAAGGCAATAGGGCAATGTGATAACTCCCCACAAATAGAGCAAAGCTGACAATAAAAATAACAGGCAACTTGTAATCTTAAATACGGCTTCATACAGCTTCATAATTCCGGCAGTAGAAATTGTAACCGCTATATCGCTGCGACACTTATTTTCAAAGGCTTGATCCACTTTTCCTTTTCCTTCTTTGCCTTTTCCGAATATGCGCAGAACAGAAATGCCTTTTATGTATTCTAATGCACTTCCCACCAACAATTCCTGAGCATTTTGCATATCTTCCGTATGCGCGCCGGCCCGCTTTTTTATCTGGCCCAGTACAAGAATTCCCGCTAAAATTCCTGTTAAAGCCAAAACCCCAATCTGCCAGCAAAATATACCCAACATTAGCGTCATGGCAAGCGCCTGTACAAAACCTCCTACCAAAAAGTTAGCGCAAGCATACAATTCCCTTCCAGATCGGAAATTGTTGTTGTCAATACTGTTTGTACGGTGCCGAGATTATTTTCTGTAAAATAGCCCATCGGTGCCCTTTTGAGCTGATTTCCAATCTCAAGACGCTTTTCCCGGAAAATCTCATATCCAGACGCACTCATTAGCACATCGCTTAGGTACTGAAACAAAAAGCGGCCCAAAACACTAAGTGCAACAATTCCAAATGCCTGTAAAATGACAGTCTCTGTTAAGTGTTCGATATTCAACATTACCAATAGCACAGCAAAAAATACAAAGGCGGCGCAGCAGGATTTCAGAGCATTGAAGATCAGTCCGGCAATTACACGGGGACGATATTTCCCAGATAACCGTAAAATCCTTTTTATAATTGAAAACATATTAAAATGTCCCTCCTTCCACTTGATCGGCTGAACTCACATAATCACTCCATAATCTTTGATAAAGTGGGCATTCTGATAAAAGCTCTTCCTGTCTGCCGCAGCCAACAATCTTTCCATTTTCCACCACAAGGATTTGATCAGCCTTCTGAATGGTCGCAAGACGATGAGCTACTACGATGAGGGTTTTTCCTTTTACAAGTTTACTGATAGCGTTTTGAATGAGATACTCATTTTCTGGATCAGCATAGGCCGTGGCCTCATCAAGAATAATTACTCTTGCATTTTTTAGAATTGCCCTTGCGATAGTAATTCGCTGACGTTCTCCGCCAGAAAGTTTTCCTCCTGCGTCTCCGGCATTTGTATCATATCCGTTTTCCAACTTTACAATAAACTCATGACAGCAGGCAGCTTTTGCAGCAGCTACCACCTCATCGTCTGTCGCATCCGGTTTTCCGAGCCGGATGTTTTCACGGATACTTTCATCGAACAGAAAATTGTCCTGTGCAACATAACTGACTTCACCCATCAACTGTGCGAAAGGAATCTCTTTAATATTCTTTCCGCCAAAAACAACTTTTCCTTTTGTGGCGTCCCAAAAACCAGCCATGAGTTTTGCGATCGTTGATTTTCCGGAACCGGAAGGGCCGACAATTGCTGAAACAGTACCTGGTTTGATTTCAAAGGATACATTCTTCAGAACTTCCGTCTCGTTATAAGCGAAAGAAACATTTTCAAAGCAATAGGCTGTTTCATCCAGTGCAACATTTTTTTCTGGACGTTTCAGTTCCGGTTTCTCAATAAAATCCCGTATTTGATCGAGACAGGCTTTCACCATATTAAATTGTTCAGAATATTTTCCTACTCGCATAAGCGGGGCAATAAATCCAATAGGAAGGATAATGCAAGTGATAAAATCTGACAATGGTAATGTTCCAGTCATATAAAGCCATGCGCCAATCGGAAGCGTTCCCAACAATGTTGTCGGCATTACAGCCTGAATGACTGCTGACCAAAGCCAACTCTGCTTCCACCATGCCAGAGTACTGTCATGGAAGAAGTTAATTGCACCTGTAAATTTGCTATAAGAAGCACTTCCTTGATTAAATGCCTTAATAACCTCTATCCCGTTTACATATTCAACCAGCGTACTGTTCATCGCATTCTGCGATTTCATGTAAGTGGTACTTTTATTCACATAATCTTTCATCATTCCAATGTAACCCAAAAGTCCGAGGGGAATTGTAATCAATGCAGCTAATCCCATGCGCCAGTCAAGAATAAATACCAGTAGTATACAGCATAGGGGAGCCACTACATTAGAGGTTATTTCAGGCATAAAATGAGCCATCGAATCCTCTAATTTTGAAACTGTATCTGCCATCAAATTTTTGAAATTTCCGGTCGGCGTATCCAACATAATGCCCATTGGAACCCGAAGCATTTTATCTGCGATTTTGCTACGGATATTTTTCAATATTTTATATGTCGCCTTATGCGACATAAAAGAGGATTGATATGTAAGCCACAGCTTTAATATCTGCCCGCCCAAAGCGACTGCAAACAAGATACATACATTTTGAATAGTAGCTGTTTTGTTAAATAGTTCCGCGACTAATAATGACACTGTAATAAAGGGAGCCATCCCAAACAGTTCTCCCAGCGTTGCAAGAAAGGTTGAAAGATAAAGTTGCTTTTTATTATTTCCTGCATAACTCAGCAGTTGATGAATTGCTCCGGATTTCTTTTTCTTCTCCATGAAAGAATCCTCCTTAAACAGGTTAGCAAAAACTAACTATTTGGCAAAAAATAAATGGCAAAAGCCACTTATTTTAGCGGAAGCCCTAATACACCATACCAGCCATAGTGCTGGAATTTTATGATGTTTTTTACATAATCCTCCGCCTTTTCATAAGGAACATCGTGCAAAATACACTCACATAGTGCAGTAATATATCCATGCGTCAAAATGTGTATTTCTATATCGCTTGGCAGACATTTCGCATATCCCGCTTCATATGCCGCCTTTACAAATAGGGCATTCTGTTTCGTATATTGATTTGTAATTTCTTCTATAAAGTTTTCGACGCGAGAACCTTTGCTGCATTTCAGCAAGAGTTGAAATTCCTCCAAATGCTCGTACATATAGTTGACATATGTCATTGCCTGAACATATGACGCTTCAACAGAATCCCTCTCAATAGCTTCTCTAATTCCAACTTTATCGTAAGGTTCTGCATTATCCAGAAAATCTAATGTATAATGGTAAACATCTTCAATTAAGGCAAAAAACAACGCTTCTTTATCCTTAAAATGTCGATATATTGCACCTGTTGTAACCTTTGCAGCGGTAACAATATCTTTAAGCTGCGTTGCCTGAAAGCCTTTTTTTAGGAATTCCACTTTCGCACATTCCATAATTCGCTCTCTTGTCAAGTCGGAACAGTAACTCAAAATATTTCCTCCCTTCTCGGATAATCACTTTATTTAAGATAATTTAATTATCAAACAAAAGTTAGAATAGCATATTTTTGTCTTGCTGTCAAGTGGAGCCTACTCTTATTTTGTTATTTCGCCTGATTTCTATGTACCCAGCCGCGCAGGCGGCTGGGCTTCTTCTTTTTTGGGGCTGTTAATAGGCAGGTGTGCCATACCCGTAAATCTCATAATATCCCACGGGGTAGCTGTTCTGGCGCACAGAATCGCCAGAGTTGCCCTCCACGGTGTAGACGCGGCCATTTTCCACCTTCTCCACAATCCCCACATGGTCGGAAGAACCATCCTGGCCTCCATCATCCCAATCGAAAAAGATGATGTCACCGGGGCGCGGCTCGTAGCTGTTGTCCTGCCACAGCCCGCGCTCCTTAAACCAGGGTACGCCCTGGGACGCGCAGGCCGCAAACTTCGGAATAACACCAGCGTCAATATAGCCGCACTCATTGGCGCACCAGCTCACAAAGCAGGCGCACCATTCCACACGGCTGTCAAAGCCGTACCAGCTCCAATAGGGCGCACCGCCCGTGTTCCCCACCTGGGAGAGCGCCACGGTGACGATCTCGCCGTCGCCTCCGGTAATGCCATAAAGCACCTGGCTCCAGAGGGAACTGTTCTCATCGGCCAGAAGCTCTGCCATCTGTTCCCGTTGATCTTCGTTAAAGCTGAACTGATTGGCCATTTCCTCCGCCGTCTTGTGGCTGACCGTGATATACAGATAGGTGCGGGTGACGGTGACTTCCGTTTCTACGATATTCCCGTTCCCATCGTCTGAGGTTTCAATGATGGTTTCCGTCTGGGTAGAGGTGCTGGATGAGATTTCATTCATCTGCCAGAAAATATCCTTTAAGAGCTGCTTTTTGGAATCGTCCATGGTGGCCACTTCCTGGGCAGCGTCCGGGTCGGTGGTGGTCTTGACGGCATACACCGCAAGCACCTCTTTCCAAACCGCCCGGCTGCCGGACATCTCCAGCACATCGTAGGTGTGGGAAGTTTTGATTTCCTCCAGCTTTTCCTCGTACTCGGCGTTGATCTCCTGCACCGCAGTCTGCATGGTCTGCCCGGTGCCGGAATCCTCCCCGGAAAAGAAAATCCCAAAGCAGGAGCCGACAATCATACCAATGAGGCAGATCACAATAATCACCAGCACCGCAACCCAGCCGCCCGCAGCGATGGCCGCAATCAGCGCCTTCGTTGCCGCTATGATGGCTTTCACCGCCGCGATGGTGGCCTTGACCGCCACCTTTGCCGCAGTCACAGCCGCTTTCGCCGCAACGCGGGCAGCATGGGCGGCAGCTCTGGCGGCCCTGGCTGTGGCCTGGGCTGTTTTTTGAGCCGTTTTTGCTGCTTGCTGGGCAGTCTTGATACTGGCTTTGGCTGTCTTTTCCGCCGTCTTGATGGATTTGCTGGCGGTTTTCACCGTCCCTTTGGCAGTAGAGGACGCCTGCTTGATGGTCTTGCGGCTCCTGTCCACTGTTTTAATGCTTTTCTTGCCCCGATCCAGGGTCTTGACAGCCCCGCGCTCCTGCCGGATGGTTTTCACCGGCTCCGAAAGACGGTCTGCGGCCTGTCTGGTCTGCCTTGCCGCCTGCTTCTCCGCTTGTTTTTTAGGCTGTTCGGCTGCGGCCTTGCGCTTCTGGATTTTTTCTTTGACCTTGGAAATGTTCTCTTTGGTGGTCTTAACCCCTTTGCGGCCCTGCTTGTCAAATTGGTGGACAGCTTCACGGGCCGTATTTTCAACCCCGGAAGAAATGCGGTCGGACGCATACTCGCCGGGGGAGCCTTCCTCTGCATACAGGCCATGCTCGCCCTTGTCTTTGGTGCGGATATATGCTTCCTTCATCCGCTCCGAAGCAACCGCAGATTTATCAATCGCCTTGATCGTCTTTTCTGCAACACTCTTTGTCTTAATGCCCTTGCCCATAGGCTTCACCTCCTTCCCAGGGTGGGCGCGCCCTTATGCGTCAAGCAGCTTTGCCACCACAACCATCCTGCCGTTTGTCCGGGAATATTCGCAGGTGGAAAGGGTGATGAGCTTGTCGCCGTATTCCGCACTCACGCCCGTATCATAAAGGGCCAGCGCCTTGCACTCGGCAATATACGCCTCAAAAGCCTCGGCGTTTTCCGCCTGGACAAAGTGGTAATACTTGAACCCCTCCCCGGAATAGGCCACCGTCTTAAAGGCGGCGATCACCTCATACTCGCCAAAGCTGTCCAGCGTGTCAAAATGGATGGTCTTGTGTTCCCGGTAGAAATCCTCGCTTTCATACCTGCACAGGTCGGAGAACATCGAGCCGTTGCTCATGTGGTGGCCGTACAGCACCAGGTTGTCGGAAATGCCAACATCGCAGTTTTCGGCCAGATAAGGCACCCCATAGCTGCTGTACGATTTGTCAAAGGCGTGCTTGAGGTAAAAATCCGGGCTGTCCTTGGTCTGCATGACAGGGTAATCAATCCGGGTGCCGGGGATGGAAACCCAGCCCACCAGGTCGCTGTTCTGGGCGTACACGTCCGCGTATTTCTCAAACGCAGTTACTTCTTCCGTGGCCGGGGCGTTTTCCAGCTCCAGCGCGGGCAGCTCCACATCTTCCTTGACCAGCTCCGCCACCTCGTCAAAGGCTTCGGCGCTCTGCTTTTGGTCGAGATATTCACGGGCCAGCATAGCCCCGGAGAAAAGGAAAAGGGCGGCGCAAAAGGCCGCCCCTGCAATCATCCATCTGGTTTTCACTTTATCACTCATTTTCTTCACCCTCCTTACCGCGCCTGCTCTTTGCTGGCCGCCTGCCGGTGCGGTGCGTCCGGGGCCGCTTTCAGTTCCCGCAGCTCCGATTTTACGGATGATTTCTCACCGCTTGCTTTTTCAGCCAGACGGGCCGCGCCGCGCTCCATCCCGGAAAAGGTCTTGCCGCAGGACAGAAACAGGCCCCGCAGCCTGGCAAGCACGCCCTTGTCGGCCTCCAGCTCCTGGGCCTGCTGTACTTCTTTGCCTGCAAGGGCGCGCCCGGCGCTTTTCATGTGGCTTCCCGCCTGGTGCAGCTCCTCCCGGAACACATCCAGCTTTCCAGCGCACTGCTCCATCGCCTTGCCGGCATGAGAAAATCCGTGTTCCATGCGTGAGAGAACGGCGGGGATACGCAAAGCCTGCACCGCATGGCGCAGGGCAGCGCGCCCCTTTTCCTGAAAGGTCTGCACCATGCGCCCGGCAGAGGAAATGAGGTTTGCCTTGGCGGTGGAAACCATCGCTTTTACCTGCTGGATTTTCCCCTCCGCCGCCGTCACAAGCTGCGCGCATTTGGCCCGGATTCCCTTGTCGTGGAGCTTGCCCACCTCCAGGCGGATTTCTTTCATTTCCTCCATCATCTGCGACAGCTTATCCTCCATGCCGTCGATATACCCCACCAGGGCCTGCACTTCTTCCTTTTGCTTTTGAAGGTTGTTTTTCTCCAGCACGGAGAGAAGCTCGATGATCTGGGGATGTTCCCCCAGCGTATAGGTCAATTCAGCCATCTTATTTTCCTCCTATCAAAGCCATTATCGGGCTGGTTCCGCCTGTTTTTTGGCAGGGGGCAGCTCCCGGCAGTATTCCGGGTAACGGATTTTCATACCCTCCATGAAATAGGGGGCAAATTCACAGCAGAACAGATCCTCCGGGGAATAGGCGTTGCTGTGTTCCGGTTCGGTGTAGCCGTTCCAGAGGTTGAAGGCCAAACGGCACACCCGGACGGTGCCGCTGGTCTGCCAGCCTCCGTGCATACCCTCCGGTTTGATACAGTCCTGCTTGAAATCAAACATCTGGCGGATGTTGGCCCGTGTTTCCGGGGCAATCCCCATGACATAAAAGAAAGACTGGTGATAGCAGTCGTTTTTCCGTGCCTCATCCATCATCCGAAAAAAGAAATCGCGGTGTTCTGCGGACGCAAAGCGGATATTGAGCCTGCTCATACCAAAACCTCCTCGCCGCCGAACACGCCCTCACCGGGCTTGGTGGTCATCAGGGCATACAGCTTTGTGTCGCGCGGGAAGCGGTTGACAAAAGGCACCAGGGCGCTGCCGTAGCGGATGAGGCCGCAGCCTGCGTCCGCGTTGGTAACATAGCTCATCTGCTCTCTGGAGATATTGAGGAGCTTGGAGAGCTTTTCCCGGTCGGAAGCCGCCTGGTTGAGCATGACGATAAATTCCGAGTTACTGAGCATGGTGCTGGCCTGGACGGAATCCAAAAGGTACTCCACATTCTGAGTAATAGCCGTAGGGTAGGCCCCGCGCTTTCTGAACTGCCGCCATGCGCTGTTGAAAAAAATGCCGCTCTGCTCATTTTCAAACATCACATGGAACTCGTCGATGAACACATGGGTGCGCTTGCCTCGTTTCCAGTTGAGGGTGACGCGGTTCAGGATCGTATCGGTGATGACGAGGGAACCGGCAGGCTTGAGCTGCTCGCCCAGGCCATGGATGTCGAACACCACATAGGGCTTGCTTAAATCCACTGTACTTTCCCGGCCAAAGATGTCCAGGGAGCCGGTGGTGTAAAGCTCCAAAGAAAGGGCGATCTCCTTCGCCTTTTCCTCCGGCTGCTCCAGCAGCTTTTGGCGCAGGTCGCAGAGAGTGGCGGCCCGGCCCTCTTTTTCCGCCTCCGGGTAAACGAGGGCGGTGCAGCGGTCGATGATGGATTTGTGCTGCGGCCCCACGCCGCGCTTGTCGATCTGCTCGATGAGGGACATAACAAACTGCGACTTCTCTACAATGGGATTCTGTTCGCCGTAGCCTTCCACCATATACATGGAATTGAGCTTGTCTTTGCCGCCTGCCACCAGGTGGGCCACCGTAGCCTTTTCACGGCCCAGGGCTTTCACCAGCGCGCCGAACTCGCCCTCCGGGTCACAAATGAGGATTTCATCATCGGCGTAATTGGGATGGAGCATAAGAAAGGCGATCAGCTCTTTCACCGCAAAAGATTTTCCCGCGCCGGGAACGCCCAGGTAAAAAGCCGACTGGTTTAACAGGTTCGCCTTGTTGCACATGATGAGGTTGTGGGAAATAGCGTTCTCCCCAAAATAAATGCCGCCCTTGTCCTGGATTTCCTGCACCTTAAAGGGGATGAACACCGCCAAACTCTCAGTAGTAAGAGTGCGAAAGGCGTTGATTTTGCGCACCCCGATGGGCAGGGCCGTGTTGAGGCCGTCAATCTGCTGGAACTTGAGAACCGCAAGCTGGCACATGTGCTTTCTTGCCACGGAAAGCACCGCCTCGGTGTCGCTGTCAAGCTGTTCCTTCGTGTCGGCGGTGATGGCCAGGGTAATCACCGCAAACATCATGCGCTGGTCGCGGGTGGTGAGATCATCCAGAAACTCCTTGCTCTCTTTGCGCTGAAGCTCCATGTCATAAGGCACCACGGCAGAAAAGTTGTTATTGGCATTTTGGCGTCTTTGCCAGTTGGTGATGTTCGTTTCCACGCCCAATAAGCGGTTTTCTACCTCCCGCACAGCCTCATCCGTCGGCACCGGCACAATGTCGATGGAGAACATCAAATTGCGGTTGAAATCCGTAGCTCCGTCACCATGTTGTCCTTGATATAGCTGGCATAGTCCTTGAGGAACAGCACCCGGCAGAACTTATCACCCAGCTTCACATAGTCGCTGTTCTTCTCTATGCTGTCGGGGCAGATATAGTCCTTGAAGTCGTGGCCGCGTTTTGCCATAGCCGCCAAATCAAAGAAGAACTCTGCCTCCTCGCCCTGGCGGTAGAAGTCGTGCAGAATACGCAGCCTTTCAGAAGCGTCCAGCTCCACGCACTTGGAGCCAAGGGCTGCAAAGTGGGAAATCAGATCAGCCCCCACGCGGGCAAAGTAGGCGCGGGCCTCTTCGACGTCCTTCTTCACCACGGAGATGGTGATATATTTCTCCTGAGTAATGCCGTTGGCCCCGGTGGCTTTATCGAGCAGCATTTGATTGTATTCCCTGCGGTACTCGTCCCGAAAGTCCTCCTGCATAGGCATGAGGATGGACGTTTCAAAGTTTGCCTTATTCGTTCTCCGGTTATTGATGGTGATTTTCGTCACCGCCCCGGAATCCAGAGAATTGAGAAGCTCCGAATAGGTGAGAAACATACTCTCTTTGTCCTCCCGGCTGGCCACCAGATAGTTGATGTCGCTGAATCTATAGCTTTTGGAAAACTTGTTTCCAGTCGAAAAAATGCCGTCCGGCCAGATACGGCGGACGGGGATCACATCCTGCACTTTCCGGGGCACGGTATATCGCTCCTTGTCCTGCTTGGACATGATTTTTAAGGTCTTAATCATGGTTGCCTCCTTCCGCTTGTAAAACTGTTTCGGCTCTTTGGGCTGCTTTCTGACGGGCCGCCCGGTCTGCCGCCCCTCGATCACGTCTTTCAAAGCAGCATAGTAATAGTTGCCGTCCTCAAACTTTATCTCCTTTGGCTCCAGCATTTCCGAGCGCAGCCACGCCCAGATGAACTGTTCCGCCGTCATGCCATGGTAGGTGATGAACCCCAGCATGGCAAAGGGGGCCGCGCCCAAAATGCAAACCCAGGAAAGGGTTTCCACGCCAAAGTAAGGGCGCAGGAGAAAGTAAAGGCCCACGGCCACGCCGCAAGCTAAGATGGAAAAAATGAATTGCCGCATACTCAAGCCGAAAAACATGGATTCGGTGTAGTTGCGGATTTCGCGGTTGATCTTGACTTCCAAAATGCCACCTCCCGTTATCGTTCCAACTCTTTTTTCTGCCTGCCCTGCGCCCCTCTGGCAGCCTGCCGGTCATAGAGCTTCATCACGTCCATGCCGTCATAGTCCGCCAGACGGGCCAGTTGCTCCCTGGTAACGCCGTGCTGCTTGCAGTAGTGCAGATAGCCCTGCATACCTGACTGGTGTTCGATCTCGCCCTGTAAATCTTCGATTTCATACCAGGCGCAGGCATGGGCCTCCGGCGACATACAAGCCAGGGAATACCCTTGCTCCAAAGGCTCAAACAGGTCGGAATCGTAGTGAAGCACTCGCCGTAATGCGCAAAAGGCCGGTCGTTTTCCAGCAGCGGATGGAACCGCACCAGATCGTCCTCAAAGGACGCATAGGCTATCACGTCCTCTGGGGAAGCCTTGCTTCCCTTGACCAGCAGATAGTCGATTTTGTAGTTTTCCTCATCCGGCACGTCCAGCCCCCGGTTCCATTGATAGGATTCGGTACGCTTTAGGGCGCGCTCGGCAAGCCTCATCAGCTTTTCCTTGCTCATGTTCAAAACATATTCCTCCATTTCTTAACGCTCCCGGCCTTTTTGCCGGGAAGATTTCTGAAACAGCCGAGAGGCAGCTTCTTTCTGTTCCTCCAGCCGCGTCATTTTCCATTCTTCTCGCAGCGTCTTAGTTCTTTCGGGCTGTTCACCGGGGAGAAGATAGGTTTTCCCGTTCCGCTCGGCGGTGTGGGTGGGATAGCCCATGACCTTCAGCGCCTTCTGCACCTCCAGGGCGTGTTCCGGCTTGGGCTGGCAAACGCCCAGACTGCGGTAGATCTGAAACTCGCCGTACCACGGCTCATTTTGAAAGTTGTCGGCGCGGAAGAACACATCCTCCCGGATGTCCGCAAGAGGCGTTTCCAGCACCTTGCGGCAAACCTCGTTTCTTGTATCATCCATTGACTTTTCCTCCTTTACAGGCCCATCATCTCGCGCACCACGCGGTCGGCCATCTTCACCGCGCCTACAAGGACCAGCATGTTGAACAGCAGCTCGCCCACATAGCTCCACACCTGGGTGACTGCCGCCGCATTGGGGTCAACCGCAGGGGGCGAAGCCGCAAACAGCGGAGAAGATAATGCAGGCCAGCACGATGATCGCCCCCTCCAGGCACACGGCGGCATAGCTTTTGATGAAGCTCTTGCCCACGTTCTGGCTGGGTTCCCCGCCAAAGGTGGAGAGAGGCACCGGCGCGATGGCCGTGTATAAATAGAGCTTAAAAAACCGCCCGTAGACGGTCATAATCATAATGAAGCTGAGAACCGTGATGAACAGCCCGCCGATGAGCGTCACCGCCCACAAAGGGATACTCTCAAAGAATCCGCAGCTTTCCACCGCCGTGACGATCTCCTGTGGGAGAACCGTCTGCTGCGCGGTTCCAAAGCCCGCCGCGTTCATAATGGTGGAGACAAGGCCCTGGACAATATTGAAAAGGGCCATCATCAGCTCCAGCCCATAGGTCACGACACCCTTGGCAATGGCAAACCGGATGAACAGCTTTAAGGCGTGTTCCGGCTTCTTCACTTCTGCGAAGCTGCCGCAGGTTTTCACAATCCCGATGACAAAGAACAACACCAGAAGCGCAAGGCCGATAGCCCGCACCGCGTCGTGGATGTTGACGATCACACTCCAGATCGAGCCGCCCTTAAACTGCTCCGGGCTTTGGGTGATAAGCTGCCAGATTTCAGACAGATACTTGTTCCAGGTGTCAAGGGCATTTTGCAGGTTTTGCACAACCCAGTTATCGGACATTCAAAGACCTCCTTTCCGGCAGAAACAGGGGCAGGCCGCTTGACCTGCCCCTATGCCGCCGTTTTTCATCAGCCGGTAATCAGGGTCAAAATCTCCTTGGCAAAGGTAATCACAACGCCGCCTGCCAAAGTGAGGAAGCCGTTGGCTCTCTGGCTGGGGTCGTGGGATTTGAGGGAGAGGCCGATCTGCACCACGCCGAAGCCCAGCAGGATCATACCGATGGCCCGGATGAGGCCGAAAATGAAGTCGCTGAGGTTGTTGATAACCGTCAAGGGGTCGCTGGCGGCAAAGGCCGTGGTGGTGCAGCAGCACAGCATGAGCACCAGGGCCGTGTAAGCCGTAAGGCGCTTTTGCCCTTTTTGCTCATAGGCAGGCTGCGGGTTTCCTTGTTCTTGTTCTCCTTGTTAAACAGTCTCATTTTGCTTTTCCTCCTTGAATTGAAAGATTTTCTCCATGTCCTCGTCGGACAGAAGCTCACAGGTCACATCCGGCTCCTTGAGATTGCAAGGTCGCCGGGGGTAAGGCGGCTGATGGTCAAGCCCGCCACAGCGTTTTCCGTGCCGCCGTGGGTATAGGCTGGTGCGCCGCCATCGGTGGTGTATTTCACGTTGGGGTGCTTTAGCAATTCGTACTTCTCATCCATCAGCGGCGGTTCCCCACGGATAAAGAGCAGCGCCAGCTTGTTGTCCAGCATACGCACCTCATCCGGGGTCATCAGCTCCCGGCCCGTGATCTGGTTGTTGGTAGAGTAGCTGCCCGAATGGCCGGTGCTTTTCCCGTAGGTGTCCAGCCAGAGGGTGCTTTTGCCCAGATAGCTTTCCGAGATGAGCTTGTGGGTGGACGTTTCGTTGCCGCCCAGGTAGAAAAACTCGTCGCAGTTGCCCATGATGGATTCCCATTGCTTTTCATACAACGCCTTGAGCTGGGCGATGTTCTGGATGATGATGGAAACAGAGATATTTCGGGAGCGCATGGTAGCCAGCAGCTTGTCAAATCATCCGGTAATGAAACATTGGCGAACTCGTCCATGAAGAAAATGCACCGGCACGGGCAGGCTCCCGCCATGCACCCGGTCGGCGGAATAAAACAATTCCTGAAAGGTGCTGGCATACAAAAGGCTCACTAAAAAATTGAAGCTGGCGTCGTTGTCCGGGATAAGGGCAAAGAGCGCCACTTTCTTTTCCCCCAGGCTGGCAAGCTCCAGCTCGTCGGTAGCCGTAAGGGCCGCCACGGATGAAAGGTTGAACTTCTCCAGCCGCGAGGCAAGCGTGATCTGGATGGATTTTAAGGTCTTGGCGCTGCCGGAGCGGTAATCCTTGTAATACTTCACCGCGATGTGGTCGGGGGAGCGCATTTCCAGCCGTTCAAACAGCTCGTCCAGCGGGGATTGGTAGCTGTCGTCGTCCTCCCGCACCTCACCGGCACGCAGCATTTCCATGACCATGGGGAAATTTCGCTCTCGTCCTCCGGGGCCTCGTAGTGGAGATAAAACACCAGCGCCATAAGGAGCATGGAGGCCGCCGTGTCCCAGAAGGGGTCGTTTGACTGGCTCCCTTTTGGGGGTGGTGGATTTGAACAGGTTTGTGACCATCTTCTGCACATCGTTGTCGTTTTTCAGATAGGCAAAGGGATTATAGCAGTGGCTTTTGTTCATGTTCAAAAGGTCAACCACCCTAATCTCATAGCCCTGCCGTTCCAGCAGGCCGCCGCAGTCCCGCAGCAGCTCTCCTTTGCAGTCCAGGATGAAAAAAGAGGTGTTGGCCTGGCAGATATTGACCTTTGCGTAAAAGCGGCTTTTTCCCGCGCCGCTGCCGCCGCAGACCAGGGTGTTTAACGTCCTGCGGTGCTTTTTCCCGTCCAGCCCCATACGGACGTGCTGGGTAAAAATGCGGTTTTGAAACGGGTCTTTATCCCGGTATTTCTTATTCACGGCCCGCGGATCGCCCCATTTGGCAGAGCCGTGTTCTTCACCCCGTGCTGTAGCTGCGCCGGGAAGAAAGATAAATGCCTATGCCCAGCCCGTAGGCGGCAATAAAAATGAGGACAGCTTTTGTACTGTCCTCGCACCATACGATTTGAAATGGGTCGTTCATCGCCGCAGGCAGGGCCTCCAGGATTTCGGAAAGCCCCCCGGAAAGAGACGGGGCAACCAAAAGGGCAAACCAGACCACCGGGATCAGCCCCAGGGCATAGAGCCAGGGGCCTCCCGTTTTGTTATCGGGCTTCATCACGCCGCTTCGCTTTCCTGTCTTTTTGGGATGGGGCGTCAATGGTTTTGAGAAGCACGTCCTCCACCGGGCCGGGGTCGCGCTGTTCCTCCAGCAGATCGTTCCGCAGTTCGTTGAGGGCGCGGATCATAATGCCATGCTCGTATCTGTCCAGCGTGAGGACAACCTTTTCCTGTCGTTCCATTCATTCAGCCTCCTTTACCGTTCCTGTTCTTTCTGCCTGCCCGCGCGTGAGAGGCCCATGGCCCTTGCCATGCGCCCGTTGATCTCCTTAAACGTGTCGCGCATATCGGTGAGGGCTGCCGGGATTTCCTCCTTGGGGTCTTGCCCCTGGAGCACGCCGTCCAGCCGGGAGATGTTGTAGCCTCCCGCTTCCACGCCGTACCTCTGGCAGAGCATATAGCTGACGGCATAGGCTTTGTAGCCTTCGGTTTCGCGGGAATACTCTGGGTTGCTGCGGGCAAGCTGGGCATTGGCAAGCTCCAGAGAGACGCAGCGGAAGATGTCCGGCGCGTCCATGCCCTTTTTCACCAGGATGGCGTTCTGTTCCGGGTCGAACATGGCCCCGCGCCCCTGGGCGGGCAGCTCCTCCACCGCCCGGATGGGTACGGGGGAACTGGCAATCAGGCCTTTTAAGAGCAGGCGGTCGTCGCAGCTCACCTGGGGCTGGGCTTCATCCCGCGCCGTGGTCTGGGAAATATCATAGACCTCCTTGGCATAAAAGTTCTGGCCCACGCTGCCGTCCTCGCGGCGGTATGCCTTGCCCGGCTCTAAAATGATGATGGGCAGGCGCTTTTCCTCCTCCAGAATCTCAACGCCTTGGGAAGCCCACTCCTTGTAGCCGCCCACACGTTTAGCGTTGGGGCATTGCTCCCCGATGAGGATGGCGTTGCGGGCGGAGTGGAAGGGGAAGCGGCTCTGGGTGTCCAGATATGCCTTCATGTCGCCGTGCCCTTCGGAAAACGCGCCGAACACCCTGTCCAGGGTGGCGTAGGCTTCCTTGCGCTGCTTTTCCTCGCGGATCTGCCACCACTGTTTTTTCGGCTTCTCCTTTTGCGGCTCCGGCTTCTCGGTGGCCTCCGGCTGGGGCTGCTGTTCAAACAGATCGTCAAAGTTATTCATAACCGATTACCTCTCTTTCGATTTTGGTTTCTTTTTGGGCTTGGGCGGCTGGTGCCGCGTGGTTTTCTGGGCCGCCCTTTGGGGTGCAGCCGGTTCCTCGCTCTTTGCAGCCTCCGCCTCTTTCTTCCGCTGGGCCTGGATGTCACGAAGCTCCTGACGGACAGACGGCTTCTGCGGCTCATCAGAAGTACCCCTTGCGGACTTGCTGCTGTTCTCTGAGATAGGCGCGGACGGATGGGATTTTTCCTCCGCTGGGGTAAAAGGGACGCTGTTCTCCGCAGAGGGGTTTTCCGGCTGGCTTTTCTCTTTTTGGGCTGGTTTTTCCATCAGTTCGTCTAAGAGCCTGTCGTCCTCGCTCTTTTCCGGGGCGGCTTTTTCCGGGGCCTGCGGCTCGCCGCCGCGCTCCTCGCGGGATTTCTCGATGTCCTCCTTGATGGACGCCGTATCCACCACCGTGAGGTTGAACTTATCCACGATCCGGTTGGCTCTCGCCGCGTCGTCCTCGAACACCAGGATGTCGATGGTATCGTCCCCCTTCCTCACCGGGATGGGGGCATACAAAATGCCGTAGCCCTTGGCCTGCCTGGCAAACTCCGGGCAGTCCTCTTTTTTGAGGGTGTAAACCTTTAAGGGCCGCTTTTCCCGCAGCATAGCCTCAATGCGGGCCTTGTCTTTTGTTTTCTTCTGGTCTTTCAAAATGGTATAAAGGGCTGCGGCCAGATTTTTAGCGGCAACGCCGGTGATCTTAAGGGCAACCTCCGCGCCCTCAAGGCTCATGCGCACCACCTGCTCCGCCGCGTCGCCTGCGTGATTCATAACCGATCATCTCCTTTCCAGCCGTTTCCTCCGGCCTTGTTCCTGGCGGGTTTTCTCTGTTTTTCCAGCCTGTTGTTCCTCGCGGGCAGCCCGTATCTTCTCTTTGAGGGAGAGGGAGCGCGCCGCAATGTCCTCACACAGCTTCACCTCCCGGCGCAGGGCTTTGATCTGCGCAGAAAGGGCGGAAACCTCCGCCCGGATTTGTTCCTGCCGGGCAGGGTCGGCAAGCGCCTCCTTGGTGCGCAGCTTCCGGTACAGCCTTTTCCGCTGTTCGGTCAGGCTGACAAGCTGGGATTCCACATCGGATTGGTAGGCGTTGAGTTGCTCCAGGGTGTCAACGCGCTGGCGGGAAAGCAGCCTTGCCTCGTCCGTCAATTCCTCTGCCCGGATCAAGTCATTCCGCAGCGCGTGGGGCACATGGCCCCGCTGCCGGTTCTGCTTTTGGGGAATACCCCTAAAAGGTAGCAGTAGTGGAAGTAGAGGGCGCGAAAGCCCGTGACCTTCCTGGCCTGCTTTAAGTCCCCCAAAAGCCTGCACCGCCTCGGCTCCGGCGTTTCCACCCTCTGAGGGGCGGCGCTGGGCCAGAATCCGTTTGCGGATGTTCTCCAGAGCGTAGTCCTCGCCTAAATTGCGCGCCAGCTTCCTGCCATGGGGCCGGTCGTAAGGGCGCACTGTGATGTCTTTTCCCACCTTGACTGTCGTAGCCCATCTGCCGCAGGCGGTAAAAAAACTGCCTCTCCGTCATCGACTGGCGGATGGCAGCGTCTACATCGGCTTTGATGAGGGAGAGATAAGTGGGGCGGCCCTCCTGCTCGGCCCGCCATTCCCCGTAGTGTTTGGATTTTCCCCGCTTATGGATTTTCAATGACAGAAAGCCCATACTCCCGGCACAATCGGTCAGATTCCCTCTGCATGTCGAAGTAATCCTTTTCCGTGCGGTGGTATTTGATCCCGTCGAGAAACGAAACTGTGTTCACCACAAAATGGTTGTGCAGGTGGTGGGCCTTGTCTAAATGGGTGGCAACCAGTACCTGGTATTTCTCGCCCCACAATGCCTTTGCCAGCTTCAGCCCGATCTCGTGGGCCATTTCCGGGGTGGCCTCGCCGGGGGCAAAGCTCTGGTAGCCGTGGTAGGCTACGGTGCCTTCCTCCTTGCCGAACCGCTTTTTGACGGCAATCATCTCATCGCGGGCGGTGGTGGGGCTGCAATTCACCCCGGACACAAACCGCTGCATGACGGGCACATCCTCATCGTCCACCGCAATCTTTCCCGTTTTCTTCTGCTGGATGGCATATTCGATTACATCGGAGAGGCCCTGGGCCTCCTTGCCGTCCATGCCCTGTTTCTCGTAGGCGGCGGGGTTTTCGGTCTTATCCGGGTTTTCGATATAGATGAGAACCTTGCCCAACCAGCCGTTCACCCGCCAGATGGATGTGGTAGCCATTGCTTTACTCCATGGGCTTTGGCAAAATCACCGCCCTGGTGATGTCCCGGATGAGCTGGTCAAACTTCCGTGTTTCTTCCTCATAGCGGCGCTCGTCTATGACGCCCAGCACATGGGCTTTCTGGGCGATCTGGTTTAAGTTGTTTCCAATGCCGTGCAGCTCCCGCATAAAATCAAAGTATGCCGGGGGCGGCGCGTCCTGGGGAACCAGGCCGTTTATCAGGTGGCGCAGGTACACCTCGCGGGAAAGCCCGCTGCGCTTCACCTTTTTGTTGAAGGCTTCCGCCTCTTTTTTGTCCAGCCAAAACTGGACGTGTACGTTGCGTTTTCTCATTCCTCCGAATCCTCCTTCCTGCCTAAGCGGTTGATTTGAAGCAGGCACATGACCAGCACGCCGAACACGCCGCCCAGCAGAAAACCAATGGCAAAAAACAATCCTTCCATAGAAAACCTCCGTTCTGATAAAGGGGTATTAGGGGGCGTTCCCCCTAACAAGCTGCCTTTGTGGTATCACAAAGGCGATGCTTGCTGGTACATACACGTTCCATTCCCCGCAGGGGAATCCCAAACGTCCGAAAAAACAATTCATCGCTCGCCCCGGTCGCGGCTGCGGCCTCTGGGGTAAAATTCCACGTCCTTAAAGCTCTCCGCGTCCAGGATATATTCGCCGTTTTTCCAGTTGTCGGCCACTGTCTGGCGGGCCTCCTCGCGGCTTTCCGCCTCCACCGTGACCGTCATTTCCAGCGTCTCTCGAATTGCAATGTCATACTCGTTCATCGTTCTCGCTCCTTTTCTTTCGCACCCCGGATGGGAAGCCCCAGCCGGTGGCACAGGTAGTCGTTCACATCCTTTCCCCTGGGCGGCGGGCAGTCCCTGACCTCGTATTCCCTGGGCAGCACCGTCTGGATGGCTTCAGCGGCCATCCTGCCGGGGCCGTCGTTATCCAGATGGAGATAGACGGTTTTTACATGGGGGTGATCCTCTAAAAAACGGGTGAGGGCCACGGGCAGCTTGCTCTCTGCAATCCTTTTCTTCGGCTGGTAGATTCCAGCCAGGGACAGCAGGTTGTGCTGTTTCCAGTCGATTCCATTCAGCCTGCAAAGGCTGGCGTAGGACATCACATCAATGGCGCACTCGCACAGATGGACAGCCGGGTTTTCCACGCAGGCGGGCAGGGCAAAGGAATAGTGCTTGTCGCTGCCGCTTAAATCCCCGTGGAACCGGGCTTCGCCAATCCCCCGCAGGCAGCCGAACCGCGCTTTGCCAGCCTTGTCAAAGCCCACAAAAACCACGTTGCCGTGGCCCTTGTTCCGGCTCTCATAAATCCGCCCGGTCTGGACGCAGTAGTCCAGCACCTCCATGGAAATGCCCCGGCTTGCAAGATATTGGAGCATGGCCCGGTTATCCGGGGCGGGCGGCGGCAAAAGCAGGTGCTTGGGCTTTTCCTCCTTTGGGGCGGGCGCACGGGACGGCGGCGGGATGGCCGCCCTGCCCACGATGGCTTCCATGGCCTCCATAAAGGAGCAGCCTTTGACTTTGATGAGGTAGTCCAGCGCGCTGAAACCGCCGATCCCACGGGAGAACCAGCACCATTTGCCATTGGAAATGCGCAGGCTGTCGTGTTCCCTGGTGCAGTAGACGTTGCCGGAAACATGGACAAGCTCCTGGGGTTCGCAGGCTTGCAGATAGGTGAACAAGTCCACCTCCCGCGCTTTTTCGATCTCCTCCTGGTTGTAAAAAGGCATAAAAAATACAGCCCCCTTCCCATAGCCATAAATTAGCTGCCCGCGTGGGGCAACCGGCTATGTAAAGGGGGCTGTATTCTTCGGATATGGAAAAGGCCGACTGGATTGCTCCAATCGGCCCCGTAAAATCATAAATTTTTTTATTTCACCGCCATGATACAAAGCCGGTGCTTTGTCTCGTCATGGTCAATGGTAACTTTTGAAAATCCGGCGTCTTTCAAAAAAGTGGATAGCTGTGTTTTATCAAAAATCCGTAAGCCGTCGATAATGTCCATCCATTTTTCATCGTTTTTATTCGTACCATCGGATTCGTTTACAATCAAAAACAGGCTGCCAGGCTTTAAGACCCGCCAGACTTCCCGAAAACTTTCCGTAGGCCCCGGCCAAAAATAGACGGTTTCAAATGCGGCGGCCAGATCAAAGCTGTTTTCTGCAAAAGGCAGGGCAGCGACATCCCCCTGCAACACGTGGCACCTCTTATTTTGGATTTCCTTTCGGTTAATCTGTTTTGTTTTTTCTATGGCTACCTCGGAATAATCCAATGCAGCCAATGTTGCCTCTGGAAAACTGCTGAGAAGCCGGGCTGCATTGCGTCCGCCGCCGCAGCCCAATTCTATGATCGTCTTGGGGTGCATGGAAAATATATGCTCCATTCCCCAGTCGGACACTTCCGCATGGGCTTTATTCATGCCGCTTACCATCATCTTCCCAAACATCCCGTCCGGCTTCCGGGTATTACTGAAATATTTTTTAATCAGCCCCATTTCCCTCACCTCCGAAACAAATTAGTTATAGCTAACCTTTTTTATTATACATCATTTTGTAGAAAAGTCCATCTTGATATGTAAAAAGCCGACTGGATTGCTCCAATCGGCACAGGGGAATTAACGCTCCAATCCCATCACCTTCCTCTGCGGGGCTTCCTCGCCCTCGTCGGGAACGCTGTCGATGAGCGTTTTGTCTTTCTCATCCATGTTGAGCAGGATGTTCAGTTCTTTGAGCCGTTTGGTTTTCTCCGCCAGCTCCGCCTCGCGGGCAAAGGGCGTTGCCAGCTCGGCACGGGCGTTTTCAAGCTGGCCCTTGGTTTCCTCCAGACTGTTTTTCTCTGCCTGCAAGCTCCCCTGCAAGGTTTTCCAGGGCGTTGTCCAGGCGGGTGATATTGCCGAACACATCCGCACCCAGCGCCACCGTATGGGAGAGGGTGCCTTTCAGGGTAATGCGGTACTCGTTGCTGATACCATCATAGGCCAGCACCATGGAAAAGCCCCGGTATTCCCCCAGCAGAACCGCGTCGGAACCGGTCATTTTGCTGCAAACGTCCAGGATAGCCCTGCCGGCGTCCTCTTTTTCAGCATACGGCTTGCCCTCGATCACCATGCCGCAGAAGCCCTCTTGGCTTTTCGGATGGGCGGTTGCCAGCGCCACGTCTTTCTCATAGCCCGCAATCCGTTCCGTAATCCGGGCGATGTCTGCCGGATACTCGCGCAGCACTAACTCCTCCAGGGAATACCGCTGATTGAGATAGCTGGCCTTGAGCATATTGAGCTTTGCCACCTCCATATCCAAATTGCATTTCTCAATAATAAGGGGATTGCCGGTTGCCAGCGCCTTAATCTCGGAATAGCTGAGAGCCGTTTCGTCCACATCGTCCGCCACCCGGACAGGGGTTTTGCTGGTCATGATCTGGGCAATGAATTTCTGCTTGTTCTCCACAAGCTGGTAGAGGTAAGCGTCAAAAGTGCCTTCCGTTACATACCGATAGATTTCCACCTCCTCGTTTTCGTTGCCCTGGCGGACAATACGGCCCAGCCGCTGCTGAAGGTCGGAAGGCCGCCAGGGGCAGTCCAGGTCATGCAGGGCAATGAGTTTTTTCTGTACGTTGGTTCCGGCCCCCATCTTCTGGGTGCTTCCGATCAGCACCCGCACCTGGCCCTCGTTCACCCGGCCAAACAGCAGCTTCTTCTTCGCCTCGGAATCCGCGTCATGGATAAAGGCAATTTCATCCTCCGGGATACCCTGATCCATGAGCTTCTTTTTCAGATCGTCATATACGTTGAAAGAGCCGTCTTTGGTGGGCGTGGACAGTGGCGATAGGTAAGATTTTGATGTTATCTCCAACTTTTCCCCCGCCCTAAACCGTGCATGAACCTTTCAGCTCACACGGCTTGCCATCAAGGGCAAATTGATTTACATTTTAACAACTCTCAACATGAACAAGACTTCTGAGCTTATCAACTTTGGTTTTCTGTTTCGGAGTGAGGTTTAAGGAATCCGTAAGCCTTGCAATAGTGTCGGTATCGGTAGCGTGAATAAGCCTGTGGGCATTTCCGCATAACAAAATCAGATTTTGGTATGCATCTGTGCCTCCGTTGCAACGTGGGACTTTGTGGTGACAGAAAATATCTCCAATCATCAGCTTCGCCCCGGTTACGGCACATTTACCCATTTGAGCCGAGTATAGTGACAATCTGTTGTCGTTATACTCTATGGTGGCATTCCAGACCGGGTTTCGCATCAGATAATGCAGAATCTCCATATCAACTGCTTCCAGTTGTTTATGAATCATTGCCCTACCTTCTGCGGTGTACGAGTTCACACCACGTTTTCGCTGAATGGGATGCCTGTGCTTGACATAGCCTATTGGCGCAAGCGCAATTCCTCCTACATATCGCAACTGCTTACTTTTTCCGTACCGTTCCTTAATCACGTTTGCTATATGGCACGGAATCCGATTCTTTTCAACCTCTGCTGCCGTTTTTAACCGCTGTCGAAATCTTGTTTTCTGGCTCTTTTGGACTGAAAAGGCTAATCCTCTGAAATCCTTGCTGACCTTGGTCGCCATGCTGTAGTAGTCATGGACACCGAGTACAAAGGCATTGTATTTCGCAATTTCCTCATATTCGAATGTGCCGCATTCTTCGGGTACTGAATCGCATGGGTCAGTTCCGCAAGGTTGTCTTTAATTTTCTTAATGGATTTCTCTCTGACATGGCTCTCTACAACAAATTTGGTTTGTCCCTGTTTGGTTTTGCCCCTGGGAATCACTTTCAGTCTGAATCCCAGAAAATCGGAATAGTCCTCTTTCAGGCTGATTACGGGCTTATATCCAGACCGAGACGCTCTTTTAGCCAGTCCTTTGTTGCATGGAACAGCTTGACCGCATTAGGATAGCTGCTGGTAAATATTTTGAAATCATCTGCATATCGGACACAGGTTATTTCTTTCAATCCGCTTCTACGCAGGGACGCATACTTATTACCATGATTGGGGCTGCCATTGCGGTTAGGCGTTTGCTTGAACGGATATTGTGTTGGAATGTTTTCCCATTGGCTTGCCAACCACCAGTCCAGTTCATTCAGCACAATGTTTGACAGAAGCGGAGAGATGATACCGCCCTGCGGTGTCCCTTTCTCTGAAACCCAATTCCTGCCACTTCCGCTTTCAGCATTGCAGATATAATAGAAATCAGCTTTTTGTCACATATTCCAAGTGTCCACAGTTGTTTTAGCAGCTTGCCATGGCTCACATTATCGAAGAATCCCTTTAATGTCAATGTCAACTACATAATACAGATGGCTTAGCTGCATATTTTTATGGACTTGAGAAATTGCGTGCTGCTGGCTTCTGTTTGGCCTGAATCCGTAGCTGTGGTCATGGAATTTTGCTTCACAAATTGGCTCTAAAACCTGTAGAACACATTGCTGAACAAGTCTGTCCATAATGGTCGGTATCCCCAACGGTCTTGTCTTACCATTATCCTTTGGTATCTCTACTCGGCGAACACTTTGGGGGACATACCAACTGAATTTCCGTTGCACAAGCACAACGAGCTTTTCTTCAGAGAGCTTTTCTAAGTGCTGTATGGTCTTGCCATCTGTGCCTGCTGTTTTGCTTCCTTTATTCTTCTTGATGTTCCGGTATGCCAATTTGATATTTTCCGGCAGGGTGATAATTTCCACCAGCTTGGTGAACATCTTGCCATCCATACTTTCGGCATACAGCTTATCTTGAATTTTCTGGAAATCGTAATATTCAGCATGGCGCAGTTTCGATTTCTTCAAAGCCTTTTTCTTTGTTGCCATAGTCGGTCATCACTCACTTTCGTGGGCTTAACCTTTCTTAGTCCTACTCGAACCTATGCGTGTTTGTTAATAATGATATTTTCAATTTACTCTTGACTACAGCCCGTCCCTCCACCGCTTACTTTTTTCACGGCTTCTAAATTCAACCATCGCTGACTGAATACGGTACCATGGCTGCACCTTCCTCCCGGATTAAGAAAAGTTATACTGCACCTTCATTCCTGACGACACAGATTTCCTTTTCATGCTTCATAGCGTGCAATCGCTCCACATCCGAGACTTTCTACGTTCCGATATTCCTATCTGTACATGATGCCCTTAGACTATCCTTTTGGCCAGTATGCTGGATAGCACCTGTAATGCTATAGGGAATTTCATTGCGACCGCCTTACTTTACCCCACATACACCATTTTCATGGCAACGGCATTTCTACCGTTCTTTCTTCTTGACCCATACATTCGGACTTTCGTCAGTGGTTGTCAGCCACATTCTTGTCATAGGCATTTTATAGACCCCCGACCTATAGACCGCACTATCCACCTCTGGACAGCTTTCCACATCTGCCTTACGGCTCTGTTTGGACGGTTCTCAGCCGACTTCAACGTGCTGTGTCAGCGCAGGATATTGCACTCCTTTGCTTCCAACGTAGTATCAGGTGAGCGTTTCAGGGCGTTACCCCATCATTCCACTCTTCAGAATATCAGTTAGGGAAAACTCTGTTTTCCCCGCTACTTTTACCTCCTTACAGGCTTTCGCCCACATAAAGTTTATTTGTAGCAACGTATCGCTACACGGTCGCAGAACACAAGCTGGGTGGAACGCTGTTCTTTGGTCTTTTCCCAGATTTTGTAGACGTTCCGGGAGCAGACGGCCACCTTGCCGTTTGGGTCGTCGGCAGCCAGCGGATTGATAAGACGCATATCCAGGGCCAGCTTGCGCCCATCGTTGGTAATGCGCAGCATATTGTCCACATGGGGGTCAACACCTCCGCCCCTGATTTTTTCCGCCCGTTCCGCCAGCCCTTTCACCATCTCCTGCTGAAGCTCGGAAGGCTTGATGACCTCGGTGTGGAAGTTGGCCTTTGGCACGGGAAGATGGAGCATATCCGCCGTCTGGATGTCGGCCACCTGTTTGAAAGCGGCCATCAGCTCCGGCAGATTGAAAAACTTGGCAAACCGGGTCTTGGCCCGATAGCCGGTGCCCTCCGGGGACAACTCGATGGCGGTGATGGTTTCTCCAAAGTCGCTGGCCCAATCGTCAAAATGGATGAGGCCCATTTCCTGTAACAGCCCATACTGCAAATACCGCTGGATGGTGTAAAGCTCCACCATACTGTTTGAGATGGGGGTGCCGGTAGCAAAAATGACGCCGCGCCCTCCGGTGATTTCATCCAGGTAGCGGCATTTCATAAAGAGGTCGGAGCTTTTCTGCGCTTCGGTCTGGGCGATCCCGCCCACGTTGCGCATTTTCGTCATTAAAAAGAGGTTCTTAAAATAATGGCTCTCATCAACAAAGAGCCGGTCAACCCCGAGCTGCTCAAAAGTGACCACATCGTCCTTGCGGCTCTGGTCGTTGAGCTTGGCAAGCCTTGCCTCTAGGGATTTCCGGGTGCGCTCCATCTGCTTGACCGTGTAGCGTTCCGCCTTCTGCGGCTTGGCCTGTTCGATCCCTTCCAGGATTTCCTCGATCTGACGTTCCAAAATGGCCTGCTGGCGCTCCACGCTCATAGGGATTTTCTCGAACTGCGAATGGCCGATAATAATGGCGTCGTAGTCTCCGGTGGCAATGCGGCTGCAAAACTTCTTCCGGTTCTGGGTTTCAAAGTCTTTCTTTCGTCGCTACTAAAATGTTGGCGCTGGGATAGAGCTGGAGCCACTCCGCTGCCCATTGCTCGGTGATATGGTTGGGCACCACGATCAGCGACTTGGTGCAAAGCCCCAGGCGCTTCATCTCCATGGCGGCGGCCACCATCTCGTAGGTCTTGCCCGCCCCCACCTCGTGGGCCAGCAGGGTATTCCCGCCGTACAGGATATGTGCAATGGCGTTGACCTGATGGGGCCGTAAGGAGATCTCCGGGTTCATGCCTTCAAACCGGATGTGCCGCCCATCATACTCGCGGGGGCGGACGCCGTTGAAGGTTTCGTTGTAAATACGGCACAGCAGTTCCCGGCGGTCGATGTCTTTCCAGATCCACTCGGCAAACTTCTGCTTAATGAGCTCCTGCCGGTCTTGGGCAATCGCGGTTTCCTTCTTGTTGAGGATGGGCTTTTTCTTGCCGTTCTCGTCCTCAATATAATCGAACACCCGTACATCCCGCTTATTTACGGTGTGTTCCAGGATGTGGTAGGCGCTCATCCGCTTTGTGCCGTAGGTGGTATTGGCCTTGACATTGGCCCGGTCAAAGTTTTTCTCGGTAATCGTCCATTGGCCGGTGGCTTCGGAACGCAGGATTTTAATACGGCTTCTGGCCTGCCCATAAGGGGTGAGTAACTCCCACATGAACTGCTGGTACACGTCGATAGGCACCCAGTTCGCGCCAATGCGCACGCCGATCTCCCCAGCGCCCAGATCCTGGGGCTGGACGGCCTCCAAAGCCTCCACATTTCTGCGGGCGGTTTCCTTTTGCCCGGCTGGGGCCGCCTCCAGGAATGCTTTTGCCATCCGCAGCTTCTGGCGCACTTTCCCGGAAAGGTACTCGTCCGCCGTGACAAAGGGATAGCGGCTCAGATCCGCCAAAGAAGGCAGGATGTCCTCCGGGTTCTCCGCGCAGCGAATATCCCGGTAGATCACCCCGGCAAGCTCCCGTTCCAGTTCCTCCGGGGATTTCCCGACAACTCTGCCATATAGTCCATGTCCACACGGGCTTTTTCCTGAAATGGACACCGCCAGCGCCTCGCTGGCCGTATCCACGCTGGTGACAGCCACATGGGGCCGGATGGTGCGCCGGGTGAACATATCGGCTTTTCTTTTTAGGCTGCCCTGCTCATCCAGCACCTCCAAAGAGCAGAACAGGCAGTAGCTGGAGTCCTCCGAAAAAGCCAGCTTGTTGCCCCGGCTGTTAATCAGGCCGTACTTGGCGGTAAAGCTGTCGTAAAGAACATTGAGCTTTTGCTGCTCGGCTGCAATCTCCTCATCCGGGTAGCCTTCGGTCTGGTACTCAATAAGCCTGCGGACACATTCCCGCAGCTCGATCATGCCGCGGATACGGTTTTCCGCCGTGACGGAGACTTCCACCGGATGCATGAGGCTGTTTTCCCGGTAGTACACCTGGCCGTCCGCAATCGTATAACTAAAGTTCTTTACATTGGGGTCGGCGGGGATGGAGCGATCTTCCTCCTCGTCCAGCTCCTCCAGCTCATAGGGCTTGATTTCCGCCTGCAAAAACTGGACGGCGTTGGCAAGCTGCTCGGATAAATCCTCACCCTCGCGGGCTTTGCAGGCGCTGTCCGGGCCGAACCGGGTGGATTCCATCACCATGTCGCCTAAAATCATCTCCGGGTGCTGCACAAAATAGCGGTTCATGCGGATTCCGTTTTCATCTGTATCCAAATGAACCCAGTCCTGCTCCAAATCGGTGATATGGCCACGCTTTTGCAGAAAGAGGACGTCGCTGGTGACTTCCGTTCCTGCGTTTTGCTTAAAGGTGTTGTCCGGCAGGCGGATGGCCCCGATGAGGTCGGCGCGCTGGGCAAGATACTTGCGGACGGCGGAGTTTTCCTTATCCATGGTGCCTTTTGAAGTGACAAAGGCAATCACGCCTCCGGGCCGCACCTTATCTAACGCTTTCCCGAAGAAATAGTCGTGGATGAGCCAGTGGTGCTTGTCGTATCGCCTATCCAGCACCTTAAAATCCCCAAAGGGGACGTTGCCTACGGCTACATCAAAAAAGCTGTCGGGCATTTGTACGGTTTCAAAGCCGTTTACGGAAATGCTGGCATTCTGGTAAAGCTGCCCCTGCAATCCGCCCGGAAATGGAATCCAGCTCTACACCATAGGCTTTGCTGCCCGCCAAATCTGTGGGGAGCAAGCCAAGGAAATTACCGGTGCCGCAGGATGGCTCCAAAATGTTCCCTTGGGTAAAGCCCATCTGAGGAGGGCCTTATAGATTCCCCGATAACCACAGGCGGCGTGTAAAAGGCGGTGAGGGTGCTGGCCCTGGCCGCCGCGTATTCCTCCTGAATCCAGCAGGGATTTCAGCTCCTCATAGTGGGGGCTGGTTTCCTCAAAGCAGTCCGCAAGGCCGCCCCAGCCCACATAGCGGGACAGGATTTCCTGTTCTTCCGGCGTGGCCAGCCGTTCCTCGGCCTCGATCTGCTTCAACGTGCGGATGGCGGCGGCATTGGCCGCGTATTTCTCGCTGGGGGTGCCGTGGCCCAGGGCGTCGTCGGTGATGTGGAAATCATGGCGCTGATCCCTGGGAACCTCCGGGTGCAGAGTCGTGAAGGTAATGCGCTCACGCCGGGGGCGCTTGGGCAACTGCGGAAGGTTCTTTCTTTTTTTAGGTTGTAATTCTGCCTGTTCCTCTGAGGAGAGAGCCTGTGCAAGCTTGCCTGCTCGATTGCCCGTTGATTGGGGAAGTCCCCTGAAAACGCGCAGCCATCTGTTTTCATGAATATCATAGACGGCAGCGCCGTCGTAGGCAAAGTCACTTTCCCCGCCCATAACGCCGTCCACATATTTCTGTGCAGCCTGTTCCGCTTCTGCCAGCGTTTGATAATCTCTGCTTGTCTACAAACCCTTTCTCCTCGTTATGGTACACCACCACTTCATAAGGCGGGGACATCAAACGGGCATAGCGTCCTCGATATCCTCCGGGGTGAGCCATTCCGGTTTTTCCGGGAGAAAGCATATAATTTCCGCATTTTATCGAGATGTTCCCATATCCAGACCAAAATGCTTCTCCGCACGTCCGCCAGTGCCCAGGAAGTAGTCGCAGTCGGCTTTGAGGCGGCCCAGAGTAAGCGGTATTCGTCCCCATGGCCGGATGGTATGGTTTCCGCAGCCGGTTCTTCTGCTAACAGCTCGCGTTCAATAAAACCTGCAATTTCCCGGCTGTTCCTTCGCCTCCGTGGGCGGTATTCGGCAATGCCGTCTCGATCAATTCTTCGGACGCCGCGTACCCGGCTTCATCCAGATACCCCGCAATTTCTTCCCGTTGGGCCTGCTCCGGGGTGAGCGCCGGGGGAGCCCCTCGATTTCTGCTCCATACAAAGGGTGATCCGCCGCGATTTCTTCCTCCGGGTCGGCATGGTCGAGGAAGGATTGCAAAAGCTCATCGGAGTTCCCCCGCCGGGCCGGGTCATGGAGCTGTCCTGCAATGGTTTCTACCGCCTGGGCGTCATCCTCGCCGTAGTCCATACGGGAACCATCAAACTCGCCAATAAGGCGCAGCACCTGGGCGGCCAGCTCCGGGTAGGGGTCTGGCGGTTCTTCTTTTTGAGGCGGTTCCTGTGCCCTGGGCGGCACGGCGAACACCGGCGCGTCCTGGGTAACGGAAATCGTCATTTCCGAGGCGTCAGCAATCCGCTGAATCTGATCCCGCACCGCCTGAGGCATTTCCTCGTCGTATATCGTTACGGTGCGATCGGGCGCGATATGGGCTACTGTTTTGTAGTCCCCGTGTTCTTCCTCCAGCCGGTTCCAGACGGTGAGGCCGTTCCCCAGGTAGCCATAGCCCAGGTCGTAGGCTTTGGACGGGGGCGCGGCGGTGGCCGCAGGCTCCTTGTGCTCTGCAAAGAGGGTAAACGTACCCTGCCGGAAGGCGGTGAGGTTTTCAAAGCCTGTTTTCCGCCATTCATACATCCGGTCGTCCTGCGGGGTGGCTTCCCACACCGGCACCATCATCTGGTAGATTTCCTCCACGCGGGCCGGGTCGTCAAACTGCGGCTCGATGAGCTTCACCGCGTCCCAATAGTCAAAGCCAAACGGATAGGGGTGAGGCTGCTCCTGGGGTACGTTCTCAAAGAAAGTGCGGATGTTCCGGGCAAGCTGGTGTTTCTCATACTGCGGCATGGCGGCCCGGTCTTCCTCGGATAAGAACCGGCCCTGGCCGATCATGGCGCTGACGCGCTTTTCCACCGCGTTCCATTTCAGCTCCACCTTGGCGTAAGGCTCTGTGATACTGCCGTGGCTGAAATGGACGCCCTTGCCGGATTGGTAGGTCACGTTGTCATTTCCGCCATGATACCCGCTGTATTCCCCATGATAGTGCTTTAAGAAATCCTCGCGCTCCCTGCGGTCTGTGTGGTTGCGGTAAAAGGAATACACGGCCAGCCGGTAGTCGGTGCTGCGTTTTCCTCCGCGCAGAAGGCTGTCGATCTCATCCATGGAGATATACAAACGCCGCTGAGGGTCATAGCTTTCAGCGGCGGTAAAGTGCAGCGGTTCCCGCTGTAAATCTGTAAGCTGCTCCAGCAGCTTTTGAGGGCGGTGGAACTGGAAACGCAAAATAGCCCCTGTCGAGTTCATATACCTTTACAAAAGCTCTTTAACTCATCCCGCAGGGTCTGCAACGCTTCCGGCTGTCTTAACAGTTCCTGGATGGCGGCGCTTTCATCAGGAAAGCCCTTGTGCGTGTTGTAAATACTGTTCACAGTAGGAAGAAAACCAACGTCTGCGGTAACTTGTTCAAAATCCTGCCGCAGATACCAAAGCTGTGCGGCCAGTTCCCGGCGCTCATAATCGTCTACCAGGTCAAGCTCGCTCTGGGGCATATACCGCCCCAGCTCCAGCAATTCCCGGATACGGGCTGCCGCCTGTTCCCAGGGGATGAGCGTGGCGCTGGAACCCTGGGCGCTCTCGCCCTCGGCTATGCGGATTCCTTCGGCATTGTACCAGACGGCATACTTGCGCCCATCCAGATAGAAGCCCGCGCCGTTTTCCCCATAGTGTTCTGCGAGGAAACGGGCATTGTCCGGCTTATCCTTTTTGAAATAGGCGCAGACGATTAGGCGGCTGTTTTCATGGTTGGAGCCGATACAAAGCGCCTCGTCGATCACCTGCTGGGGCAGCGCATGAGAAAAGAGGGAAATCTGGTTTCCGCCCTCCGGCTGCGGCTGGTTGAAAGCTCCAAAATCAAAAAGGGACATCTGCTGGCCCTCCTGGGTGGGGAGCCTTGGGATGTCCGTCTGGATGAAATATTCTTTTTTATTGATGAGCTGGGCCGTCCATTCCGCCACCAACCCCCAGGAAAACACGGCTTCTTTGGTGCGGGATGGATAAGAGCCTTCCCACATGAGCAGCCCGTCCTCCTGCGGCTTATATCCCAGACGCTGGCCGTCCGCCATGATTTCGGTGTACCTGTCCTGGTAGGCTGTTTTCAGATAATCGGCCCGTTCCTGCGTATCCGGGTGGACAGAGAAGAAAAGCTCGATCTGCTGTTTCTTATACTTGAGGCCGTCGTCCTTATTGGCGATAACGGCCATGATCTGCCTTTCATCCAAAAAAGCGGGCAGCTCTGGGCTGTCCGCTTCGGAAATTAGCTGTAAATCAGCTCTTTCAGTATGATCTCCTCCGCTGCGTTCTGAAGGTTGTTCATCAGCCCCACCCACTTCATCGGGTCGCGCTCTTTCAGTTCCTCCGTCACGCCCTCGGCTTTGGCCATCTGTGTCACCATCTGCTCCAGCCTGGAGAGGGCCGTCTGCTCGATCTCCGACAGGTGGCTGGAGAGTTGCCCGCTGGTCAGCAGGTTGGTGTAGGCGATCCTGCGGTGTTCTTTCAGAAACTTCTTCCGAAGCAATGCGTATTTCCCATGGGGAACCGGCCCCTCCTGCGGGGGCAGAAGGTTGGGCAGGTTGTAGTCGCCCTGCCTCGTGTATGTGATCCCGTTCATTCTCAAAACTCCTTTCTGACGGCTGGTTTCTCTGTTCAGTTACAGCATACTGGATTTGCGGCTGGCCTGCAAATGTGCGATTTTCTTTTTGGGGCTGTCTTTGCAGGGCAAGGACGGTGCGGGAAATCTCGGAAAGGCACATCTGGGAGATGTCGCCGGTGGCCACGCCCAGGGCGTTGAGGGTTTCCGGCGTGTTAAAATTCAGCACATCCCGGAAATCCTCATCCTCAAAGGCTCCGGCAGGGTCAAGGCCGCAGCGAACCATGAGCATATATCCAATGCTGTTTTCCAGGGCCTTGCGGTATAGAACCTCCAGGTTCAGATCGTCCAGTTCTTCCAGAAAACTGCCTTCCGTAATGGTTTTCAGCTCGGAGAGGTAGTCCTGAATGTTGTCCTCCACCGCGTTTTTTGCCGCAGAGAGCAGGGCCGCGCCTAAATCCTCTTTATGCTCCAGCTCCCCAAAGCTGTTCTCCAGCGTTTCGATGATTTCCGGTTCATATTCCGGCCTCACAGCCCAAAGAGGGACGGGCTGGGGGAAGTTGCCCTCATGGGTGTCGGAAATGTCAAAGTAGTATTTCAGCCGGGGCCTGTCTGTATGCCTGCTGTCAAACACAGCAATGCCATTCGCACCCCGGTTTACCCAGCGCCCAAACCGTTTATTCCATCGCTCGATCTCCAGGACGGCGGTGGCGTCCGGGCGCTGGGCGTGAACCAGAAGCTGCTCGTCAAAAGGCAGGCGGTAGTTGCGGCAGGCTGAGACAAGAAACCTCTGCCATGCCCCTGGAGCTGTCACGCTGCGCTGGGCTTCCTGGTATAGCTCCGTCAATGCTTTGTATCGTATCGCCATCGGTTGCACCTCCTTTTTTTGTTATTCTTTTTCTGTGTTTTTCAGCTCCGCGCTGTAATCTCGATCCGGGTCATACTGCCTGCAAAGGGTAAGCAGAAGCAGCCAGATAGTTTCTCCGGCTTCGCTGGGGTACAGCCGCAGATCTACGCAGGACGCTCCATCTCCATCTGTAAAAGGCGTTCCGTAGGCCATACATTTGGAGAACAGCCGCTGTGCCATCCGGCGGTATTCCTCATACGGGTTGCTTTCCGCGTGTTCATGCAGAAGCGTGAGCAGAAGATTGAACCAGGTGGCGTGTGTTTCCAGTTTTACGGGCGGCAGCTTTGCCATGTTTTCCACCTACCTTTCCAATGACGCAGCTTTGCGCTGCCGGGGAATAGAAAACCCGTAGACTTTGGCGATGTCGTCGCCCAGCCTGCGGGTTACTCTCGTTATATCAGCGCGGGTCGCGGTTCCCCGGCATAGTTTTTCTTTTAGAAGGTCAATCTGTGATTCCGACACCCCATCCTTATATACCCGGTAGAGATAATGGTTTGTGCCGTCGTGGTGGATGGCCTCACAGCGCAGGTCGCCCAGCCGGTCTACATACCAGGTGGAATAATCGGTATCTCCATAAAGGCAGTCGCGGATGTTGCCGCTTTTGATTTCTTTATACCCTGTGCGCTGCCCATCCCACAGTTCTAAATCTCCAACCATCAAAATGGGCTGGGAGAGCTGCACATTGAGGTTCATCCGTTCATCATTCAGATACTCGCTGTTGATCTCATACATCAGGAACAGCCGTTCATTTTCGGACAGACTTGGATATTCCGCCTCTAAATCTTCCCGCCAGTCCTCATAGTCCAGGCCGTAGTTGCTCCAGATGATGTGCTTTGCTTCCTTCATCTGGCCTCACCCCGGTCTTTGTTTTTTCGTTTGATTGGCTGTCCCTGTTCGTCATAGTTTCTGGGATCGGCGGCTGGGGTCTGCCAGCCGAACATGGAGCCGGCAAGCATGGCGGCCTCCTGCGCTTTTGTTATGCCGCCTTTCTGGTTCAATTCTTCCACAAACTGTTTGCCATCCTCCCCCATAGACAGGGGTAAGGTCGCTGCGGTAATACCCACTTTCACCTTTTTTTACAATGCCGATTTCCCTCGTTGTGGGAAGATAAATATAGCAGTGTTCCGGCAAAGAGGAGCGCAGGGGAATCACGCTCCCGTGAGACTGTTCCAAACGCTCTGCAAATTCGCAGATATGATAAAGGGCGCTGGAATACCCTCCGCTGGTTTCAAAATGGGTTTCGTCGATAAACCGGCAGGTACGGTCGCGGGTTCCTCCGCCGCCAGTGAAAATGCGGATGTGGTCGCCATCGGAAATACGGAACAGTTCTTTGTAGCCGGGCGTGATAAACCGGATGCCCTGTTTGGCTTTCTCCATGTGGTGTTCCAGAAACCGGGCAACGTAGGCGTAGAGGTAGAAGTCGTAATCTCCATAGTTGGGATTACACCGCAGCATATAGGTGTGCTGGGGCGTTTGCACACGAAACCCATATTCGGTGCAGTAGTTCCCCTCAAATTCAGCCTCTGGATGTTGATAACAAAACCTGCTCATGCTGTCCCGGCTGCAAAGCAGCCCATCCTTTTCCCGCAGGGTGTTGACTACCTCATCAAACTCTGCCTTGAACTCTTCGTCCTTATATTCCTTTTGATGGTCGAACCAGGAAGTATAAAACTCTTTTCCAGCGCCAAAATCCCCGCGCAGATAGCCGATACAGCCCGTCTGCCTCTCGATCTTGCTGCTCTGGCTGTATGCGTACAGCCGTTCCTCCGGGGTCATGCTGGTAATTGGAAGTTTCATCATCGCTCACGCTCCTTGTGTTTTGCAGTTTTTGAGTGGGGAGTCCGCGCCTTTTCCGCCCTCAACGTTTCCCGCGTCTGCCAGTATTCCGGGTGGAAGGTTTGCAGGCTGTCGTTAATCACAGCCTCGTATTCCCCAGGGGCAAAATACTCGTTGACAGGCGCTTGGTACAGCCCTCTGTCCATCAGCTCCCGCAATGCCACCGGCGCGGCGCAGTCCTCCTCAAAGCAAAGGTAGCCGCGCTCCATAAAGCCGCAATCTTTGGCTTCCTTGCAAAGCACCTTGTCTGCAAGCTCCCGGCTGACCATGACGCCGCCATGGCCTGCGGTGCTGACGGAATAAGCGCCGGGGCAAAGGGTGTGGCAGGTCTGGATTTCTCCCCAGGGGGAATCGGCGGGTTCCAGCTCCATCTTGTTGGAGTCAATGCTGCGCTGCTCCAGATATTGAACCTCCTCCTGCGCCCGCAAAACGAAATCTTTCTGCGCTTCAAACAGGCTGCTGAAATAGTGGCCCCAGTCGTAGTCCGTCCGGTCTTTGCATTTCCAGGTGACAAACTGCTGGGGCGCTGTCAAATGAACGCCCAACACAAACTCGCTTTCGCCCACATGGCAGGAATCCGTTATGACATATCCGGCATTTTCTCTGTAATCCATCATCGCTCACGCTCCTTATCTTTTCTTTTTTGGGGCTGTTCCATATATTCCTGCAAGTCGTTTCCGCAGGGAAGGTATAGCTTCCCGTTCTCCAAACAGCGGAACAGGTCGCACTCCTTATCCGGTGAGGCGGCATAAAACCCTTTATGGGAATAGGGGTATTTGCTTTCATAAGCATAACCGGGCCTGCAAAGGCCGAGTTCTTTATCTGTACGCTGTCTGCGGGAGATGGCAAAGAAATCGCGTTCTCTGCCAGTAAACTGCCGTTCAGGAATAAAATGATAACCACCGTATTCAAAAACCTGCTTTTCCATTGTTCTGAACCTCCATTTCTTTCAAAATAAAGTCCTTGATTTCCTTTACACTGGTAAACTCCCGTTCATCCCCCGTGAGGTAACGAACCGCGTCCTGCCATTGATAGAGCGGATAGGCGTTTTCCTCCATCCGGCGTAGGTCGGACAGCGCCATCCGGCGCAGGAACGGGGCAAGATTGAGGTCGGAAATGTAGCAGCCGCGCCGGGCTGCCAGAACATCCAACAGGTGCAGCCCGCTCATGGCCGCACCTCCAGTCCTCCTGCCTCTTTCAGAAGCTCCTCCACCAGCCTGCCGCTGCGGATTTTGTTGCGGTCGGCCAGCACCTTGTTCTGGACGCACAGCACCGCCCGGATATTGGGTACGGTAATGCCGGGGATCTACACCATCTCCTCCGGGGTGACGGTGAGAAGCTGCACCGGCGAGTAACCAGCCTGGGCAAAATACGGAACAGCCGCTGTTCAAATCGTTCTTTCATCTGCCATCAACGCTCCTTTCCAGTTCTTTTTTTTGGTATGTAAAGGGGCGGCTCCGCATGGCCGCCCCTGTGGCTTCGTTACTTCTTCCGGCTTCTGACTTTCAGGAAAATCAGGCCGCCGATGATGAATACCACCAGCGCAATGGCAATGATCGCTTTCAGTTCCATAAAGATTTCCTCCTTACACAGATTCAAACCGCCGTTATTTTGCGGTATGTTGTCCTTTTTGCGCTTGCCCACATACCGCAACGCCCAGCGTGGCAGCGCCCGCAGCGGATACGCCCATCAGGGCCGCCCACAGCCAGGGCTTGCTGTCGTCGCCGGTTTTCGGGGTATCGCGCAGCTCGTTGTGCATTTCCGCCACGGTGGTCTTATCCGCAAGGAATCGTCACCTTTTTATCCGCAGGCAGCACATAGCTGGCGCTGGCCCCGTCCGACACCTCGGACACGGTGTAATCGCCTACGCGCAGGCCCTCGATGAGATTTCACCGTTTTTATCCGTTTTGAAGGTCTGGTCGTAGCCGTTGGCCCCGGTCACGCGGAAGGAGAAGCCCTCCACTTTGCCGTCGCTGGACGTCTTTTCAATCCGCAGGGAGCCAGTCTGGGCCATATTGGTAAAGCCAATCCCGGCTTCGTTCTCTACCTCGTAGATCTTGCCGTGTTCGGTGATCTCCACATAGTAGGCGTTTTCATCCAGCAGGAAGCCCTCCGGCGCTTTGGTTTCCTTTACGAACACGCCGCCGTAGAGGATGTGGGCCAGCTCATAAATGCCAGTGCTGGTTTCCTCCAGCCTGCCCAGCAGCTCGTCACCTTCGTCCAGTTCTTTGTTGACGTTAGTATCGTGGTACACCTCGAACTCGGCCCCGGTCAGCTTGTTGTCGGTAGTCTTTATCCACCTTCGTCAAGGCGCAGGCTGCCGTAAATGCGCTCGTTGGCAAGGGAGATTTCCACAACCTGTTCATCTTCCTCAACGGTAACGGGGATCACTTCATCGGAGAGGATAAAGCCTTCCGGGCTTTCCAGCTCTTTTAATACCCAATCCCCAAAAGGCACATCCGAAAAGGAGAAGCTGCCGTCCTCCGCAGAGGTGGCGGTGGCAAGGGCGTTTTCGGCGGTAAACTCGGTTTCATCGCTCTGAAAGAGACCGATCACAGCCCCGGAAAGGCCCGTGCCGTTCTCATCGGTTTTAAGGCCCTTGATTTCGCCGCGGATCAGCTCGTTGGTGACGCCTCGCCGTCATTGGCAGAAATCTCTACCACGGCAAGGGAAGGCCCGCCGTACTCAAAGGTAAACGGGAAGGTTTCACCATTCAGCAGGTAATGGCTGTCGGTGGACAGCTCCTTCAGGTAAAAGCTGCCAAACGGCAGGTCGGTCTTGCACATGGCCTGGCCGTTCTCGTCCACCGAAACGATTTCCAGAAGCCCGTCTGCCGGGATGATGGAGCCGTCCGCTGCGGGGATGTCCTCTTTCGCGTAAAGGCCAAAGGTGACGGCTGTGATCTCGCCGTTCATACCAATGCCAAAGGTTTCCTCCTGCTCCAGCACCTTGTCAAGCGTCACAAGGGCTTTCTGGCGCTGGTTGTAGAAGCTGGTAGAGGTTTCGGTGATTTCGACTTCCTGGCCCGCATACACCAGCTCCACGTCGGTGACGTTCTCGCCGGTATCCACCATGCCGTGGGGGAACTCGGATTCCTTCACCTGGAACTTGCCCAGGTAGAGGGGCTGGCTCTGGGCCGTCCCGTCCTCGCCGGTGGTGATGGTGTCCACTACCTCGCCCGCAGAGTAGCGCAGGGTGCCGTCCAGGGTGTAGACGTCCTCCAGGGCGGTGATTTCAAACACCGCACCGGGCAGGCCCTGCACTTCGTACACCGGCTGGTAAATGCCATCGGATTCTGCCACAGAGGAAAATACTTCGCCAGTCTTGCTGACCTTGATGATTCCTTTCTGGGCCATGTTGGGCTTAGTGACTTCGATCACCGTCACGCCGCCTTCCTCGCTGGAATTGTCCTCAGTCACATCAAAGTAAACCGGGGTGCTGTCCAGTACATAGCCGTAGGGGGCCTGTACTTCAACCAGAGAGTACCCGGAGCCATACTCCAGCTTTTCAGGCGTTACCAGATAGCCCTCGGAATTGGTGTAGAACGTATCAATGGTGGTCGGCGTCGGGTAAGTGAAGGTCGTTTCCACCTTGCTGCCATCGGGACGGTAAATCTGGAACCCGGCCCCCGCATAGGGATGGTGACGCCGGTTTCCGCATCCACCTTGACCACCTTGATGAAGCTGGCAAAATTGGCGTTGTTGATAAGGTAGCGATAGGTCTGGCCGTCCTGGGCGATATACACTTCAAAATCGTCCATCAGTTCGCGGCCTTCCCAGCCCTTGGTCTGACGGACGATATACGTGCCGTAGGGCAGCTTCTTCGACTGTGCAAAGCCGTTCTCATCGCAGACGAGAACATCGCGCTCGGAATCCTTTGCCGCGTCATAGTTGCCCGCAGCTTTCAGGTAGATTTGGAACTCTGCGCCTTCCTCCGGGGTTTCTATTCCTGTTTCCCCATCGTCGCTGTGTTTGATGATGGCGATGTCGCCTTGATGACCTGCTCCGTCACGTCGTTGGCGGTGTCGTTCAGCTCAATGGTATAAAGCTCCGGCTCCGCGCCTACCTTGTGGATGGTGGAATCCACAGGTAGCCCTCGCTGGGATGATTTCACGGATTGTCCAGTCCGAATCGCAGACGTAATAGCCGGTGGTGAACTGGCCGTTTTCGTCCGTGGTAAAGCTGTCAATGAGGGTATCTCCCTTATACAGCCCATAGGCGCCGGCCAGAGAGCCGTCGCCCTGGGGTGTTCCGGTTTCCACATCGCTCTTAGTGACGGTGACGCGGAACTTCTTGAGGATATTGTTCACGGTTTTATCCGTGACCTCATTCCATTCGATGACAGCCGTCTGGGAATCCGGCACCACATAGCGGATGGGGGTATCCGCCTCCTCCAGCACATAGCCTGTGCCGATGAGCACGTTTTCAAAACGCGCCACCCCGGAGTCCGTCACGGCGTACTCGTCCACCGGCTGCCCGGAGAGGGATGTGCCATACAAGTGGAAGGTCATGCCCTCCGCCAGCCCGTCTTCGCTGGTTTTGGTAACTTCCAGGCTGCCGCGCTTCAGCTTGTTGTTGAAATTCACGGTAGCGGTCTGGCCGCTGACGATGGTCACGCGCTGGGTTTCTTGGGGTTCATACTTATCAATCGACTGCTCGGTTACGGTATAAACGCCAGGGTTGAGGTCGGAGATGTCGATCTCGCCCGCGGAATTGGTGGTCTTGGTGGCGTTATACCCCTCGCCGGTGATAGTAAAGGAAATCCCTCCACCTTGCCATCCTCGGAACTTTTGACCAGCTTCATATTTCCGGTTTCACTTCCAGATTGAGGTAGCCCACCATCTGGTCGGAAACCGTCGTGCCGTAGGTGGCAAAGTCCTGGGTGCCACCCCCGGTCACGCCGTCCGTCCAGACCACCACGCCGCTGCGCTGGGCGCTGATCTTTTCCGCTTTCACGGTTACAGAGCCTTTGAGGGCCTGGCTGGACGTGATGGTGAGCTGGCTGCCGTCTACGGAAAAATTCAGCCCTGCGGTGCTGCTGGTAAAGGTGTAGTCACCCAGCACTCCGTTGGTATCCGTGAGGGTGGCAGAATACTTTTCCCCATCCCATTTCAGCTCATAGGCCCCCGCGTCGGCGGTGCTGCTGAAAAAGCTGGGCAGCATGGTGTGGCGCTTCACCGCGCTTTCAATCGCGGAATACTGGCTGAAAATCTGGCTGCGTAAGGGATGTTCCGCGCTGATATATTCCGTTACATTGTTTTTTCCCTGGGCGTTGGCGTCCACATAGTTAAACTGGCTGTCACGCTCGCCCACAATGGTTTCCCAGACTAAAAGCTGGGTGGCGATATATCCGGCCATCTGGTTCGCGTGTTCAGGGTTGCCGCTCATCCATGAGGTGCTGGCGTTGCCCTGCCATCCATAGGTCATAATGCGCCCGATATATTCCTTGATGGTATTCGGCGGGATGGTGGGGTTGAGGTTTGAGGGGTAGTTATCCCAGAAATCCTCCCCGCGCCCCGTGTACTGGTCGCCGGAATGGACGCCGATTCCCGGTTCGATACAGTAGATGGCGCGCCCGTTGTATGCGTCCTGAGTGTGGACGGAAAAGTGGGTGCCTGCGCTGGTTGACCATCCGCCCAGGAAGCTGAGGGCCGGGTGGCCCCAGCCTGCTTTTATTGGGGTCGTTTGCACGGGGAATATCCACCATATACGTCGTCATGGTTTCTCCTGCGGCAAACGCCGGAACGCCTGTCCCCGCAAACACGCCCAGGCACATGAGGAGCGCCATGAGCAGGGAGAGAGGCTTTTTCAGTGTTTTCATCTTGTTACCTCCTAAAATTGGCCGCAAAAAAAGCACATCGCTTCTGGATGTGCTGCTTCCGGCTGGATTCGTTTACGTTCTAAAAAAGAGAGGCGCGCCCGGCTTTTCTCACTCTTTCAAATAATCTGCTGTCTGTTTATGAAAAACAGTCAGGGCTTTTTATGCTCTAAGCCGCCTTACTATATCTTCTTTTTTAGGCTGTTTAGGTTGTCAGGAAGGGGTGAGGTGTGGAGAGGGGGAACCGGCACAAGCTGCCGTTTCCCTGCAAATGGGCGCACTTCTCCCTTGTGAGTAGGGTTATCGTTCTAAACTGCGCTGGCGCTTGCGGTAGAGTTCCAGCGCCTTGACAATGGTGTCCTCGATCTTCTGCGTGGGCGTCCCCGGCGCAAAAAACCGGCTGATTTTTTCCTTTGGGATTTTGAACTGTTCTTTTTGATTGGGCTTTTCCTCCTTCATAATGGAAACAAGGGCGTCTTTGGCCAGCCGTTCATCGCCGGTCTTGGCTTCGGACATCTGGCGCATTTTGATGGCTTGGGCGTGGGACGGGGTGCAGTCCATCTCGTCCATGATAGCAAACAGGTCGGATTGTTCCTCTTTTCGCAGGTAGGACAGCTCCACCGCAGGCCGCAGCGCAATTTGCAGCGTTTCCGGGTCTTTCAGCACCGAATTGTCCACCAACTCCAGGATTTCCGGGATGAGGTTGGTTAGGCGGATATATCTTCGCACCTGCGTTTGACTATCACCGCCTTCTTTGCCGACAATACTTGCAGATTCTTTTCTCGCTTAACTTCCAACCCACTGGGTCGGAAGTTAAATCCGTCCTCTGGCCTTGCCTTTTCATCGCGTCCAGCTTCATCTTATAGGCAAACGCTTTCTCCGAGGGTAGAATCTGCTCCCGCTGCAAGTTGGAATCCACCATGATAATCGTGGCTTCATCGTCGGTGAGCTGCCGAACGATACAGGGGATTTCTGCGAGGTTTGCCAGCTCCGCCGCCTTTTTCCTGCGGTGTCCGGCCACCATCTCATAGCCGCCTGACTGCTTGGGCCGCACCAGGGCAGGCACCAAAACGCCATACTGCTTCACGCTCTCCGCCATTTCCTGCATGGCTGAATCCATCCGCACCTTAAAAGGGTGATCCGGGAAGTCGCTGATTTCCGAGGGGTTAAGGCTGACGACTTTCTCCAGACGCGCCTCTGTCCGTTCTTCCTCTGTGGAAAACAGGTTATCGGCTGAGGGAAGATTGAAGTTTAGCGCGTTGTTTTTCGCCATCCGCCAGCACCTCCTTTGAAAAGTCCGCGTAAGCCTGGGCCACCTTGCTCCCCTTGTCATAGGCGTAAATGCTCTTGCCTGCGGCGCTGATTTCTGCGGCTTTAATTGCCACAGGGATTTCGGAACGGTAGATTTTCAGAACGCTCCCGTAGCTCTGCCGCAGGATTTCCGCCGTCTGGCGGGCCAGATTAGTACGTCCGTCTACCAAAGTGAGCAGCACCCCGTCTACCTTCAGGGCCGGGTTAATCCGTTTTTACCCTTGTGATGTTCTTGATAAGCTGGGTCATGCCCTTTGCGGGGAGATAGTGGGCCTGGACGGGGATAATCACGCTGTCCGCCGCAGCCAGGGCGTTAATGGTAATCATGCCCAGGGACGGCATACAGTCGATCAGCACCACGTCGTAGTTTTTCTTTGCCTCGTTGACATAGGTGCGCAAAGTGACTTCCCGGCTCATGGCGTTGACAAGCGTGACCTCTAAATCTGACAATTCAATGTTGGCAGGCATGAGGTCTACGCCTTCGCTGTGGTGTAAAATGCCCTCGTCTGCGGAAAAAGGCTCGTCGCGGATGATTTTCCCCATGACGGTGGCAAGGGTGGTCTGCAAGCTGTCCTGGTCTTGCCAGCCCAGGCAGGTGGTAAGGTCGCCCTGGGGGTCTGCGTCGATGAGCAGCACCTTTTTCCCCAGCCGTGCAAGGCCAATACCCAGATTGACCGTCGTGGTCGTTTTGCCTGTGCCGCCTTTTTGATTGGCTAATGCGATCACACGGCCATTCTTCGGGCGGCTTCTTTGTTCCGGCATTTTCATGTCCTCCTTTTCCATAGATTTAGCTGCCCGTTGGCAGGACGGACAGCTATGTATGCGGTAAAATAGGTATGAAAAAAAGCCGTCTACTCTATGAAAGAATAAACGGCTTGATTCAGTCGGCACAATATGTAATTTTCAGATTCTCTTGACAGGGGCGCACATGACTTTAAGCAAAAGATCATCCACGCAGCCGGTGTCCCGGTTTTCTTTCAGCATGGCGTTGCGCAGGTTGTTAAGGCTCTGGATCACAATGCTGTTCTCCGTGGGGGTAAGATATATTTTAAGTTTCCGCTTTCTCATTTGACACGCCTCCTTTGTGCCTTCTATTATATATGGAAGAAACCAGCGCCGCAAATGTGCGATTTCGAGGTTCAGAAAAGCCGCCTGCTGGGGGAGCCGACGGCTTCGCGTTCTGATCGTAACTTTGCATTTCCCGATTTTTCTTCGTATCAAAGCTCATTCCTGGGTAGTAAAATCGTAGTAATCAGGGTGTTTTTTCTGTGGGAAATGCGGGGTTTTGCGCTGTTTTACAGGGTTAATTCAGCTTTTGTTTGATTTTTAACAGAAAATTAAAAATAATTTCATCTGTTTTGCTTACATTATGCATGGTTTTTGTAATGACGGCTTGTGCCGAAAACAGCAGTCAGTCCGAAAAATCACAGCCTGCAGAGCAGACGACTGTTCAGCCGACAACAATGTCAGCCGAAGAAATTAATGACCGAAAGCTTGATAAATTCATATCCGATATGACGCTTGAAGAAAAGGTGGGGCAGATGTTTTTTGTACGCTGCCCCGATGAAGGTGCTGTGCAACAGGTCAGCGAGTACAATATCGGCGGTTACATCCTGTTTGGCAGAGATTTTGACGGTAAAACCAAAGATGAAGTTCTTGACGATATTCACAGCTATCAGAACGAGGCGGATATTCCGCTTTTAATCGGCGTTGATGAGGAGGGCGGAACGGTTGTGCGTGTCAGCAGTAACCCAAACCTCCGTGAAACTCCGTTTCTTTCTCCAAAAGATACTTATGCAGACGGCGGTTGGGATGCTGTCAAGCAGGATGCAGAAGAAAAAGCGGATTTACTCCTTTCACTCGGAATCAATGTGAATCTGGCTCCCGTGTGCGATATGACCTCGGATGAATACGGCTTTATGTATGACCGTTCTTTCAGCTCGGATGTTGATATGGAAAACAGATATGTGCGAACCGTTGTTGAAACAAGCAAATCAAAAAAGCTCGGCACGGTTCTGAAGCATTTTCCCGGTTACGGCAATAACAGTGACACACACACGGGAATTGCATACGATGACCGTGACTATTCGGAATTTGAAAATACAGATTTTAAACCGTTTTATCAGGGAATTGAGTCCGGTGCCGACTGTATTCTTGTTTCACACAACATAGTTAATTGCATGGACAGCGAATATCCTGCGTCACTTTCACAAAAGGTGCATGATATTCTCAGAAATGAATTCAAATTTGACGGTGTAATTATGACCGATGACCTTATCATGGACGCAATCACGGATTTTACGGGGGATGAAGCGGCGGCAGTCACAGCGGCAAAATGCGGTAACGATTTGCTCTGTTGTTCATCTGTCAATACCCAATATCCCGCAGTTCTTGAGGCTGTTCAAAACGGTGAAATTCCCGAAGCTCAGGTTGACGCATCTGTAAAGCGAATCCTGAAATGGAAACAAAATCTCGGCATTTTTAGTATTGACACCTATCAGAAAAAAGTCAAATCAACCGAACCAACGGATACCGTTGGAAGTGAGGAGTGAAAAGTTAATAGCTGTTAGGTGCGGTCGGGATGATAGTTTGAATCGTTTATATCATATTTTGCCCGAGTATGCGACTGCAAAAATTCTTACGGTAAAACATAAAACACCCCGAAGATTAAGTTCTTCGGGGTGTTCTGTTTGTAAATGAGTGTCAAAGTATATCGACATATTTCAATAGATGTGATATACTGATTGTGCTGTTGACTCTTTCCGGCAGGAAGGAGGTGACCCAATGGATCTTCTCATTTCATTTTTATTATCTATTGGAGCAAGTGTAGTTGCCTACTACATTTGCAAGTGGTTGGATAGATAATGCTTGAACAGCACAACCTAAGAAGAAACCCTCAAAGCTACCGACTTTGAGGGTTTCGTTTTGCCCAATGGACAACTCATTTCATTTTGCCTACAATTATTGTAGCACACATTTCTGTGCATTTCAAGTATATGCAGAAAAATAATTATTATTCCTGATTAGAATTATTTAACACTTTTTACAAGCAAAGATTCAAAGCTTTTTTTCAAAGTTTTCGTCATCTTGTTTTGTACGCTTTTTCGGTCCTTTAATGTGATGCTTGCCGTTTGACATTCTCTCCTTTTTGGCAAGGTGTCTGTCCATAAGCAGACCGCCTATGTTATCATCCGAGAAAATTTTTCCCGACTGATGAATACAGTACGCACCCTTTCCAAGCACAAGTGCCGCAACTCCGTAATCCTGAGTTACCGCAATGTCGCCCTTTTTACAAAGGTTGACAAGCGCCAAATCAACTGCGTCTGCACCTGCACCGATAATTTTTATCTCGCTGTAATCTGACTTTAGAACATGGTTTGTGTCACACAAAAGCACAACGGGAACATTGTGACTTTTTGCAATCCTTTCAACCGATTTTACAACAGGGCAGGCATCCGCATCAACAAGAACAGTTATACCGTTCATTATTTTTCCTCAATCTTAATTGAGTTGATAACAGGCTGATTTTTCTTTTCAACAGTACCGTTTGAATCTGTAACAGGTGTGTCCTCGCAGATTTTATCAACAATATCCATACCCTTTGTTACCTTGCCGAATGCGGCGTACTGACCGTCAAGATATGTGCTGTCAGCCTGAACAATAAAGAACTGTGAGCTTGCACTGTTGGGATCATTTGAACGAGCCATTGAGATAACGCCTCTTGTATGTGAAAGGTTGTTTTCAACACCGTTCTGAGCAAATTCGCCCTTGATTGTTTTTTCACTGCCGCCTGTGCCGTCACCCTTTGGGTCACCGCCCTGAATCATAAAGCCGGTAATGATTCTGTGGAAAGTAAGACCGTCATAAAAGCCGTCTTTTGCAAGGTCAACAAAGTTCTTGACTGTAATCGGAGCAAGCTCCTCATAAAGCTCAACTTCAATTTTACCGTAGTCTTTAACATCAATAGTTGCTGTGTAGCTTGATTTGTAGTCGGTTGTGTCTGTGCTTGCGGATGTCGTTTCTTCGTTTGAAACTGCAGAAGTTGCTTTTCCAGAAGAACTGCTCTCTGTGTCACCGCCGCAACCGCTCATTAAAAAGCATGTGCAGAGAATAACTGCGGCAACCATAATTGCCGAAATCTTTTTAATTTTTGTCATTTTCAAATTCCTTTCGTAAATAAACTTAATTTATTTTATCATTATTATGTCTGCAAATCAACCTGAATTGACACAAAAATATAAATGTGTTAAAATTTTTTTGTATGTGAAATACCGACAAAAGGGGAATGTGGCTTGAAAAATAATGAAATAACCGATATTACTTCAAAACGCAGATTGTTTGAGCTTAATCTCGGTGATGTCCGAAAGTACCGTGACCTTGTTATGCTGTTCGTAAAGCGTGATTTTAAAAATTCCTACAAGCAAACCGTACTCGGACCGTTGTGGATAATAATAAAGCCGTTCCTTTCAACATTTGTTTTCACCGTAATTTTCGGTATGATTGCCAATATCTCAACTGACGGAATGCCTCAATTCCTGTTTTTTATGGCAGGCAACATTTTGTGGTCGTTTTTTCAAGCTGTCTTAACGGCAGTTCATCAACCTTTATCGGCAACGCAAGGCTGTTTGGCAAGGTGTATTTTCCAAGGCTTGTAATGCCGTGCGCAAACATAATTTACAACACAATCGGTTTTTTGATTAACTTTGTAATGTTCTTTATACTTGTTCTTATATATATGTTTACGGGTTCAAATGTTCACCCGAATTTATGCGCATTGCTTATGCCTTTGATTCTGCTTTCTTCGGCACTTTTAGGCACAGGCTGCGGACTGATTGTTTCGTCTGTAACAACAAAATACCGTGACCTCGGTGTGCTTGTTTCATTCGGAGTAACATTGTGGATGTATATTACTCCTGTTGTTTATCCTGTTTCTCAGGTGTCGGATTCATTCCGTCCGCTTGCACTTTTAAATCCTGTTGCTCCGCTAATTGAAACATTCCGTTACGGATTCTTAGGCAGCGGAACATTTCCGTGGCAATATCTCATATTGAGCTTCGCTGTTACGGCAGTCGTTCTTCTGTTCGGAATAATCGTCTTTAATAGGGTAGAAAAGAATTTTATAGATACGGTATGATGTCATGACTGAAATGAATGAAAATTGCGTAATAAAAATTGAAAATCTTTCAAAAGAATACCGACTCGGTGCAATCGGTTCGGGAACTCTCCGTCATGATTTGCAGAGTTGGTATGCAAAAAAAAGAGGTAAAGAAGATCCGAATCAGAGAATCGGTGCCAAACAATACACAAAAGACGACACATTTTTAGCACTTGACGGTGTGAACCTTGAGGTAAACCGTGGAGAACGCATAGGAATTATAGGCGCTAACGGTGCAGGCAAGTCAACTCTGTTAAAGGTTTTATGCAGAATTACCTCTCCGACAGACGGCAGAGTGCGTTTCAGGGGACGAATTGCCAGTATGCTTGAGGTCGGAACAGGCTTTCATGCTGAGCTTACCGGCAGGGAAAACATCTACCTTAACGGTGCAATCCTCGGAATGACAAAGAAAGAGGTCACTTCAAAAATAGACAGTATTATTGAATTTTCAGAGTGCGAAAAGTTCATTGACACGCCCGTAAAGCGTTATTCATCGGGTATGTTCGTAAAGCTTGCGTTTGCTGTTGCGGCACACCTTGATGCAGAAATCATGATTATGGACGAGGTGCTTGCTGTCGGAGATATGCACTTTCAGAAAAAGTGTATCGGGAAAATGCGTGACCTTGCAACCGAGGAGGACAGAACTGTCCTCTATGTTTCACACAATATGAATACTATTCGTGACCTTTGCGACAGGTGCATAGTTCTTGACCACGGCAAAATTGTTTTTGACGGGGATGTTGAAGACGCTGTAAAAATCTATCTCGGAAGTGCAAACGAAAATTTCCGTGCCATTGAATATGTCGGAAACGAACACAAGCATCATGCCGACAGAAACGACCTTTGTCTGCAATTTGCCGGATATAACGGCAAAGAGGATAATATTTTCTATGATGATGAGCAGATTTTGCTTGAACTCACATGGAAAAACAAGGCTGATATTGAAAATCTTTGTCTGCGTGTTGAAGTGAGCGATTACCGAAGATATCCCGTTACCGCATTTGTGGTTGAAAATTTCTATTCGGGAAAAAAGGGCGAAACCCACACGGCAAAATTGAAAATAGACATATCAAAAATTGTTCGTGGCGGATACTATACACGCTATGTTTTTTACAGCCGAAAGAACGATGCCGCCCCCTTTGAAACCTTAGAGGTCGCAGACGGTTTGACTTTCAGAAGAAGAAAACCCGATAAATACCAAAACACCTGGCAAAAAGCCTGGGGCAGTATTGAGATGAATGATATTGAAGTTGTATAAAAACAAATTGAAATTTGCGGTTGGGCAAGCAGTTAATATTAAAAGAAATTTGTGTTCCGAATGTTGTGAACATCTAATTGAAATGTAATGAAAGAAACAATATGAGCGAAAGATCTGATTATTTTTAAACGCATATCTTGATGAATAACAAAAGGTCAGCACATAATCGTGTTGACCTTTATTATTTGTCAAAATTAAATTACGGCTCGACAAACGGCAAATTAAAATACTCGGCAACTGATTTTGCAAGATTTCTGCCGATTGCATTAATGTTGTCCCTAATCCATTGAGCTTCTTCGGGGTTATCGTGATATGCAACCTCAATCAATGCCGACGGTGATTTTGTCCGTCTGACTTCCGCAAGTGAGGTGGTGGGGATTATGTCAACATCGTTCGGTTCGGGATAAATATCCTTGTAATTCTTTTGCAGAATTTCAGCAAAACGCTTGCCGTTACTGCCTGTCGGATAGTAATAAATATCTGCACCCGTGTATCTGCCTGCCGAACCCTCGGGAGCGGCGTTGCTGTGAATTGCAAGGTGCAAATCGTGATTGCCCTTGTTTGAATCTGCAATTGCCTGACTCAGCGTCATATCGGGATCGTTTCGCTTGAAATCAATTCCGCTTGCCCTCAAATAAGGCTCCATTGCGTCCGCAATAAGATTCATATAATATTCTTCATTTCCTCCGTCAATATAAGGGTTGTACTCCTGCAATGACGGTGAAAGATAAACTGACGGCATAAAATCTCTCCTAAAATTAATCTCTTATCATTTTATTCGCAAAACCCGTGCCGTTGACAAATAATTTTCTTTTCAAAATTCAATTTGTATTGTATAATGATTACATATGATTTTGGTGAAAATGTTGGCAAGTGTATGATATCACAATTATTATGTGTGAGCAGATTGTAACCGTAGGCAGAATGTCAAGCGTAGGGGCGGATATTGTTCATTTAAAGAACTATTATTTAATGCAAAAACTTGCTTAATTACTTTATGAAATTATGAAACGGAGAAATTATTATGACTGATGAAATGAGAGCAAAAGTTGAGAAAGTTATGAAAAATCTTGAACGCAACAAGATGAAACCTTATTTTTGCGAAAACAGCGAAGAGGCTCAGGCACTTGTAAAAACACTCATTAAAAGGGCGAAACAATTTCATGCGGAGGTTCAAAAACTCTCGACGAAACGGGAATTTATCAGATAATTAATTCACCCGATTACAATTTTCTTGACCGTTCCGCACCCGGAATGACTCGTCCCGAGGTTGAAGAGGTTTACCGTCAGACTTTCAGGGCAGACACATTTTTTATGAGTACAAACGCTCTTACCGAAAACGGAGAGCTTTATAATGTTGACGGCAACTCAAACCGTGTTGCCGCACTTCTTTACGGTCCGAAAAGCGTTATCGTTGTATGCGGTATCAACAAAATTGTAAAGAATATTGACGAGGCAATCAAGAGAGTTAAAACAATTGCCGCTCCGCAGAATACAATCAGACTCGGCATTGAAACCCCTTGCGGAAAAACAGGCGAATGTGTTTCATTGAGAAAAGAAAATCCCGAGCTCTGTGACGGTTGTCACGGTGACACAAGAATCTGCTGTAACTATGTGGTATCTGCTCAGCAAAGACATATTGACAGAATCAAGGTTATTATCATCGGCGAAGAATACGGCTATTAATTCCTATAAAGAAAAAAGCCGCATCAAAAGACACGGCTTGGGAGAACTTCAGAATGTAATCATCTGCAATTGTTCTGACTTTTGTTCTGGCTGTTCTGCTGATTTTTATTCTGATTGTTGTTCTGATTCTTATTCTGGCTGTTCTGCTCGTTCTTGTTCTGATTGTTGTTCCGATTCTGATTGAAATTCATTTCAACACCTCCTTTACAAAACTATTATTAACCCGAAAAGGCTTGTTTATTCATGAATGATTTTTTATTGCGAATGAAATCACTTCTGGGTGATGAATTTGACGAATTTTTAAAATTTTACAACAGTGACGATTTCATAAAGGGACTTCGTGTCAACACCTTAAAATGTTTGCCCGAAAAGCTTTGTTCGCTTCTTGATTTTGAACTGAAAAAAACTCCGTTTTGCGATGAGGGCTTCTATATTCCGTCCGATGTTAAGTCAATCGGCAACAATCCTCTGCACCATGCAGGAGCGTTCTATGTTCAGGAACCGTCTGCAACTTCGGCAGTTACAATGCTTGATGTTCATGAGGGCGATTATGTCCTTGATTTGTGTGCCGCTCCGGGCGGAAAAAGTACGCAAATCGGCGCTAAACTTAACGGAACAGGACTTTTGTGGAGCAATGAAATTGTAAGAAACAGAGCGAATATTCTTTTATCGAATATTGAACGAATGGGTATTTCAAACGCAGTTGTATCAAACTGCCGTCCCGATGAACTTTGCAAAAGGCTTGAAAACCGTTTTGACAGGATTCTTGTTGACGCACCCTGCAGCGGTGAGGGAATGTTCCGCAAGAATGATGCGGAGCGTGAATGGAGCATTGAGCATGTAAAGAGTTGCGCCGCTCGTCAGCTTTTGATTCTTAACAGTGCAAAGGATGCCCTGAAAAACGGCGGATATATGGTTTATTCAACCTGTACTTTTTCAAAGGAAGAAAACGAGGGCGTAATTTCTCGGTTCCTTACAGAAAATCCCGATTTTGAACTTGTTGATTCGGGCGTAACATTCGGCAGACCTACGCTTGATTATGCGAGAAGAATTTTCCCGATGGACGGCGGAGAAGGACATTTTGCCGCCAAGCTTCACAAAAAGGGCGGGCCGTATTCTAATTATAGTATTCCTAAAAAGAATAATAAAATTGACTCGAAAATTTTTGATTTTTATGACAGTATTTTTTATCGACAGACCGTTCGGTGAAAATATTGAGGTTATAAAGGATAAAATTATAGTTCTTCCGCAGAATTATAATTTTGATGTAAAAGGCTTGCAGATTCTCCGTGCGGGAGTTATTCTCGGCGAAATTGTCAAGAACAGAATCGAACCGCATCACAGCGCATTTACGGCAGCTAAAAAGGAAAACTGTAAATCCGCAGTTGATTTTGATGTGAACAGTAAAGAAATTGCAGCATATCTTCACGGTGAGGAAATTGCCGTGTCACAGGATGTCAAAGGCTATACGGCTGTCTGTGTAAACGGAATCACAACAGGCTTTGGCAAAGCGTCAAATTCAAGACTGAAAAATAAATATCCGAAAGGGCTTCGCATATTAAGATGAAAAAATTATCAGATATAGGTACAATCAAAGATATACTTTCAAGACACGGCTTTACTTTTTCAAAGTCACTCGGTCAGAATTTTCTTATAAACCCGTCAGTTTGTCCGAGAATGGCAGAGCTTTCGGGTGCCGGAGAGGGAGTTGGCGTAATCGAAGTCGGTCCCGGAATAGGTGTTCTCACAACAGAGCTTTGCTCACTTGCCGACAAGGTTGTAGCGGTTGAGCTTGACAAGCGACTTCTTCCCGTTCTTGAAGAAACACTCTCCGAACACGACAATGTTAAAGTTGTAAACGATGATATTCTTAAAATTGACTTGCACAAGCTGATTGAAGAAGAATTTCAGGGTATGGATGTTGTTGTGTGCGCAAATCTTCCGTACTACATCACATCTCCCGTAATTATGAAATTGCTTGAGGACAGACTGCCGATTTGTGCAATCACGGTTATGGTTCAAAAAGAGGCGGCTCAGCGAATTTGTGCTGAGGTGGGTTCTCGTGCAAGTGGTGCGGTAACGGTATCGGTCAACTATTACGCAGAACCCGAAATGCTGTTTTCGGTTAGTGCCGGCTCGTTTATGCCTGCTCCAAAGGTTGATTCGGCTGTTTTAAGACTTAACATTCTCAAAGAACCGCCCGTGAAGGTTGATGACGAAAAGAAGTTTTTTAAGGTTGTAAAAGCCGCCTTTTCACAGCGAAGAAAAACACTTTCAAATTCTCTTGCATCCGGACTTTCTTTGCCAAAGGCAGAGGTCAACACAATTCTTGAAAATTCCTCCGTTCCTCTGAATGCAAGGGCGGAACAGCTTAAACTTGAAGATTTTGCAAACATTGCAAACAATCTAGGTGACTGATTATGAAAAGAAAAATGAACGGTCTTTATAAAACTGCTTTTATATTAATGCTTGTTGCCGCAGTGCTTTTCATTGTTGCAACAATTGTTGCATATGCTCTTGAACGCCCGTATTTTTCCGCAGTCTTTTCATGCAGCGGTGCTTTTCTTGCATTTTTGGGCATAATATTTGCAACCTGCAGTAAACCCAAAAAACGCAAAAGACACCTTGTCACAGATGAAATTGTTGCCGAAAATGATGATATCAACAAAATTTCGGAAAATTCTGTTGACAATGAGGAATAAATTTGATAGAATGGTTGCAGATAAAGGGGAGTAGTTCGCAGATAATCTGTGATATTAATCGTCAGTACATACCGTTTTCGGTATCGGTTATATCTTAAAGGACAAGACTTTTATTGTAGGGTGAGTTGCACCTTGCAATAAAGGTCTTTTTTATTTGTCTTTTTCAGTCTGTCTGTATTCTGCAATCCGAACGGAGGAGAAAATTATGAAAAATTGGTATCAGTTGACCGAGAGCGAAACTCTTGACAAGCTCGGTGTCACAAGCGAAGGACTTTCGTCACAACAGGCTGACAGCCTTCTTGAAAAACACGGAAAAAATGTGCTTGAAGAAAGCAAAAAGAAATCTGTTTTTCAGGTGTTTTTAAGTCAGTTTGCCGACCTTATGGTAATAATCCTTATAATTGCGGCAATCGTTTCAATGTTTTCGGGAAGTGTTGAAAGCACAATCGTAATTTTTGCGGTAATCACACTCAATGCTATTCTCGGCACAGTTCAGCATGTCAAGGCAGAAAAGTCACTTGAAAGCCTTAAATCGCTTTCGTCACCATCGGCAAAGGTAATCCGTGACGGAAGAAAAATTGAAATTGATTCAGAAAACATCGTTCCCGGCGACATTGTTGTACTTGAGGCAGGTGACCTTGTTGTTGCAGACGGAAGAATAATAAATAACTATTCTTTACAGGTAAATGAGAGCTCGCTTACGGGTGAATCTACAAATATTGACAAAAGTGTGGAGACAATTGAAAAGGAAGTTCCGCTTGCCGACCGCACTGATATGGTCTTTTCGGGCAGCCTTGTAACATACGGCAGAGCAATTGTCGTTGTTACGGAAACAGGCATGAACACAGAAATCGGTAAAATCGCAACACTTATGAATCAGGCAAAGAGCAAGAAAACTCCCCTCCAGCTCAGCCTTGATAAATTTTCGAGCAGACTTGCCGTTATTATTATGGCGATCTGTGTAGTAGTTTTCGGCTTGAGTATGTTCAACGGAATGTCGGTTCTCAACTCTCTTATGTTTGCCGTTGCACTTGCAGTAGCCGCAATCCCTGAGGCACTCGGCTCAATCGTTACAATTGTTCAGGCGATGGGTACGCAAAAAATGGCAAAAGAAAATGCCGTTATCAAGGATTTGAAGGCTGTTGAAAGCCTCGGTTGTGTGTCTGTAATCTGCTCCGATAAGACGGGTACGCTCACACAGAACAAAATGACTGTTCAGAAAATCTATGTGAACGGCGAAAGTATTCTTGAGGATCAGCTCGACCTTAATATTGAAAGTCACCGTCATCTCCTTTACGATATGGTTCTAAACAACGATTCGAGTATCGTTGACGGAAAGGGAATAGGCGACCCGACCGAGTACGCTTTGCTTGAAACATTTCAGCATATCGGACTTGACGAAAATGTGCTTAGGGATGTTCTTACAAGGGTTGAGGAAGTTCCGTTTGATTCCGACAGAAAGATGATGAGCACAAAGTACAAAATGCACGGTGTAAATCATATTCTCACAAAGGGTGCGCTTGATTCGATTCTTGACCGTTGTGTAAGTATCGCAACAAAAGACGGTATTCGTCCGATTACAGATGAAGATAAGGCTGAGATTTCAAGAGTTAACCGTGAATATTCCGAACAGGGACTCCGTGTTCTCACCTTTGCATACAAGGAATCTGATGAGGCTCTCACGGTTGACACAGAGAATGATTATACATTCATCGGACTTGTTTCAATGATAGATCCTCCGAGAGAGGAGTCAAAACAGGCTGTTGCCGATGCAATCCGTGCAGGAATCAAGCCTGTTATGATTACGGGCGACCACAAAATCACAGCAAGTGCAATCGCAAAGCAGATTGGTATTTTCAATGACGGCGACATCGCAGTTACAGGTCTTGAGCTTGACGCAATGAGCGATAAGGAGCTTGACGAAAAAATTGAGAAAATTTCTGTTTATGCACGAGTTTCTCCCGAAAACAAAATCAGAATCGTTGAGGCTTGGCAAAGAAAAGGCAACATTGTTTCCATGACAGGTGACGGTGTAAACGACGCACCCGCTCTTAAAAAAGCGGATATCGGTGTTGCAATGGGTATCACAGGTACCGAAGTTTCAAAAGACGCCGCATCTATGATTCTTCAGGATGATAACTTTGCTACAATTATCAAGGCGGTTGCAAACGGCCGAAATGTTTACCGCAATATTAAAAATGCAATTCTTTTCTTGCTTTCGGGTAATATGGCAGGCATTTTTGCCGTGTTGTTCTGTTCAATCATGGCTCTGCCTGTACCGTTTGAGGCGGTTCACCTTCTGTTTATCAACCTTCTTACAGATTCACTTCCCGCAATTGCAATTGGTATGGAAAAGCCAGAAAAAGATTTACTCAGGCAGAAACCCCGTGATCCGAAACAGGGAATCCTTACAAAAAGCTTTTCTGCCCTTATGCTCGGACAGGGTGCTTTGATTGCCGTTGTAACGCTCATTTCATTCTACATCGGACTTCAGACAAGTCCAGCCGTTGCAAGCACAATGGCATTTGCAACACTCACGCTTGCAAGACTGTTCCACGGCTTTAATTGCAGAAGTACACATTCAATCTTTAAACTCGGACTTTTTTCAAATACGGCAAGCATAGGTGCTTTCTTTATCGGAACATTACTGCTCGCATTTGTATTGTTTGTTCCGTTTATGCAGCCGCTTTTCAGCGTTACCGCACTCACAGGCGCACAGGCAGGCTTTATAGCTCTCCTTGCATTCATCCCGACATTTATAATTCAGTTTGTAAAAGTTATTGTTGAAAATGTGAGAAAGTAAATTTAATAACATTGAACACGGCAGATTGATTTTGTCGTGTTCTTTTACTTTTATCGAATAAAATTCATTGACAAAGAAATAATAATGTAGTACAATGTACTATACAAGGAGGTCGGTATTATGGCATTCTCAATCAGATTAACAGAACAGGAAAAGAAAATAGCAGACAGCTATGCTCGGTTGCACTCAATATCGCTCGGAGAGGCTTTTAAACAGGCTTTGTTTGAAAAAAATCGAAGAAGAATATGACCTTGCCGTTTTTGATGACGCTTATGATGAATACAAAAAGAGCGGTGAAGAAAGCAGACCAATCTCTGATTTTTGGAAGGAACTTGACATATGAGTTATGTTGTAAGAACCACTCCGAGATTTGAAAAAGAATTTAAAAAAAACTCGACAGATATACCATGAAGATGATTAAAGCTTGGATTGAAAAGAATTTGTCGGGTTGTGAAAACCCCAGAGTAAAGGGAAAAGCTCTCACGGCAAATCGCAAAGGTCAATGGCGGTATCGTATCGGAGATTACAGACTGCTCTGCCTTATAGAAGACGAAGAACTTGTTATTCTTGCTTTGTCTATAGGTCACAGGCGAGAGGCTTATGACAACACTTAAAATTTAAAACACTTAAATAATCAAACTCGGTCATAATCTTTGAATAATTATGACCGAAAATTATTTATTTTGATTGAAATTACAAAAATTCCTTGACAAAGTTTGACAGATTTCTTATAATTAAACCATAACATAATGTTTCACAGGGTATTACAGGATATATAAAAAATAAGGTTAAGAAGGGTGACAGAAATTATGAACATTTGGCACGACATTTCTCCGAAGAGAATTACAAAGGACAAGTTTTATGCAGTAATCGAAATTTCAAAGGGCGGCAAAAACAAGTATGAGCTTGACAAAGAAACAGGTATGCTCAAGCTTGACCGTGTGCTTTTTACATCAACTCACTATCCTGCCAACTACGGCTTTATTCCGAGAACCTTTGCAGATGACGGCGATCCGCTTGATGTTCTTGTTTTGTGCAGTGAAACAATTCAGCCGATGACGCTCGTTGAATGCAAGCCTATCGGCGTTCTCAATATGGTTGATAACGACAGCTGTGACGAAAAAATTATTGCAGTTCCCGTTAACGATCCCAACTACAATTGCTACAGCGACATCAGCGAACTTCCAAAACACTATTTTGAAGAAATTCAGCACTTTTTCCAGGTTTACAAAACACTTGAGGCTGACAAGGTTACTTCGGTAACCGAAACTGACGGTGTTGACAAGGCAAAGGAAATCATTGAAAAGGCTATCACAAGCTATATTCGTGATTTTCAGATGGCGTAAATTTATAAAGACTGCAAAACTAAAAGCTTTACCAAAAAAACGGTAAAGCTTTTTCTTTTGAATGTGTAATTTAATTCTGAAAAGGAATATTAACAAAATTCATTCCTGTATAATAAAAATACGGCGGATTAAAGTTTAAAATCCTTTGCCGAAAAATCTGTCTTAAAAACCGTGACATTCGGCATACGCAACAACGGGTCATACTTAAACGATCTGCATTTTCCGTCCTTGACCTGCTTTGACTTTTTGCAGAACATAATATCGTTTTCAATTCCGTTGTATTCGCAATATGAACAGTTGACAGGAATATTCTTGCCAAACAAACTTTTTTTCATAATCAACACCTCTGAATGAATATAGTATATCATTAACTCAGCCGTGTTTCAAGCATAATATTTTGTCGGAAAATATTGACAAAGCAATTAATCGGTTAAAAATAATCTTATTATAAAATATGGAAGGAACACTTATGAAATTTTTTTCAAAAACAATGAAGCTCAACAATATTGATACGGTTCCGTATCTTACATATAATTCTTTATCAGAAATTAGTTTCATCAATCACGCATTCACAACCCGACTCGGCGGTGTGTCAACGGGTGAATTTACATCAATGAATATGGCATTCAACAGAGGTGACAATCCCGACAGCGTAACCGAAAATTACAAAAGATTCTGCAAAAGTGCAGGCTTTGACTATGAAAGTCTTGTAGCCTCGGCACAGGATCACCACACGGTTGTAAGAGCGGTAACATCTGCCGAAAAGGGCATAGGTATCTACAAGCCCCGTGATATGGAGAGCGTTGACGCCTTGATTACAAATGAAAAGGGAGTAACCCTTGTAACCTACTATGCCGACTGCACACCGCTGTTTTTTGTCGATACAAAGAACAAGGCAATCGGACTTGCCCATGCCGGCTGGAGGGGAACTGTCGGCAGAATAGGGGAAAAGGTTGTTGAGAAAATGACTGAGCTTTACGGTACAAATCCTGCCGATATCAAAGCTGCAATCGGTCCTGCAATTTCAGTTTGTTGCTATGAGGTTGACTACCCATGTGCAGAACATTTTCTGAATCTTGCAGACCTTGACAGCTCAAAGTTCGTTTTTGAAAAAGGAAACGGAAAATATATGGTTGATCTCCTTGAAACCAACCGTCAGATTCTTACTGCTTCAGGTGTAAAGAATGAAAACATAACAGTTTCGGATGTCTGCACCAATTGCAACAGCGACCTCTTATGGAGTCACCGTGCCACCAAAGGTCACAGAGGCACAATGAGTGCGTTTATGTGTATTAAAGAAGATTAAAATTTTGTTTTTGCAAAGCAAAAGACGGTTATTGACCGCCTTTATCTATCTAGATTTATCTTTCCGCTTTTTGCAAACCATACATCGTTTACCTCAAATTCCTTGCCGTTAAGGTAATCGAGAATGCCTGCATCGGTTTCAAAATTGAATTTCAGCTTATAGCTGTAAAGCGCCTGATACTTAATGTTGTCGGGTGCTTTTTTGCCTTTGCCGTATTTTGTATCGCCCACAAGCGGATGTCCGATTGATGCCATATGTGCTCTTATCTGATGAGTTCTGCCCGTCAGCAGTTCAACCTCTGCAAGGCTGAATTTGCCGTTGAAGTCAAGAATTTCATATTTTGTCTTGATTTCTTTTGACCCCTCAACTTCATTTTTGAAAACAGTAACCTTGTTTTTACTTTCATTCTTGGTCATATAGCCGTGAAGTGTGTCGCTGTCCCTTTTTGGCTTTCCGTATAAAAGGCAGAGATAATATTTTTCAAGCTCTCTTGTTTTCATTTTTGCGTTTAGGATTCTTAGACTTTCGGCATTTTTAGCCGCAATTACAATTCCGCCCGTGTTTCTGTCAATTCTGTTGACAAGTGCAGGCGCAAAGGCTTTTTCTTCATCGGGATTATATTCACCTTTGTCATACAGGTAGTGCTGAACTCTTGCAACAAGTGAATCAAAGTGATAATTCTTGTCGGGGTGTACGATTATGCCCGGCTTTTTATCTATAAGTATAAGGTTTTCATCCTCATAAACAATGTCAAAAGGTTTTCGGTGCTTTCATGAACTCATAGCTTTTTTGCTCCGATGCCTCAAAAAATTCGTCCTTAATATAAAAGGTAAGCACATCGCCCTCTTTGAGCATGGTCTGAATATCACACTTTTGCCGTTTACCTTAATACACTTTTTCCTTATATATTTGTACATGAGCGACTTTGGCAGAGTTTTGAATCTTTTTGTAAAAATTTATCGAGTCGCTGATTTGCGTCATTCTTTTTAATTTCAAGTGTTCTCATAGTCTGTAAAATTCTCCGTAATTGTTTTCTCAGTTTATCTTATATCAATTTTAAAAATAATTCAACCGCTTTTGCACATAATTTGATTTTGTGTATATTCTGATATAGGGTGATACAGTGAATTGTTACACACAGAGAATAAAATCTGCAGTATGCTTTGGACTGGGACTGCTGTGTGCATCACTTCTGCCGAGTGAATGGGTACTCGTCATTGCGGCAGGCGCACTCGTAGTTGTCAGTATTTGTTGTGTTCGGAGGTAATTATGAAAGTTGTACTTATTGAGAAACCAAAATTCATATCGGCAATTTTGAGAAAAATTTACGGAATCAAAAAGGAAACCAAGCCGGAATAATAGTCATATGTTTGGACACTGTTCCAAAATCTTGCTATTGGTTATAGTTTACAATAAATTCGAGCCAAAGATGTGCATAGTTACAAAAAACTTTGCACATCTTATTTTTTAAAATAAAATTATGATTAATCTTACTGGTAATATTTTTCCGCACTCCCTAATATAATTGAACTATAAAACATAAAGGAGAGAAAAATATGGAGTTTAATCAGGAAAACCGCTCGTTTTGCACGCCGTCGGCTGTGCTTGACACGGTTGCCGAACAGCTTGCAGATGTTGACCTCACTCTGCCCGATTATTGTCCGGATATAGAAAAAATTCTGAAATGTACACTCACACCAAAAATTCAGAGCAGAACCCTTTCGGGAGGTCAGCTTCAGATTGACGGATTTTGTACGGTGAATGTGATGTATGTGGAAAGCATAAAGAAAAGCGTGCGCTGTTGCGAACAAAGCGTGAATTTTTCACAGAACTTTTCGGTAAAAGACGCTCCCGACAATCCGGTTATCATCACAAAAACCAAGCCGGAATACATAAACTGCAGGGCATTAAGCCCCCGCAGACTTGTTATGCACGGAGCGTTTTCATTGTATGCAAAGGTATTTTCAAAAACTCAGACGAGCATTTTCACGCCTTCCGATAATGTTGAAACCGACCGAAAGACCGTTACCTGTGCCGATCTTAAATCGTTCTGCCAGGAGCAGTTTTCTGTTTGCGAAGAAATTTCGGTAGGCGAAAAACCGCAGATTGAATCCGTTCTCCGCAGTGATGTAAGCGTCGGAGTGATTGACGCTAAGGCTGTAACGGGAAAGCTTATGCTCAACGGTGAACTTAATCTCAAGCTTTTGTACCTTTCAAACGCAGAGAGCGGAGAAGTTGAAAAGCTTGACTATCTGTTGCCGTTCAACAAAATTTTAGATTGTGACGGAATTGACGAAAACACAATCAACTGTGTTTCCTGCGATGTTATGTCGTATGATATCAGACTGAAAAACGATATGCTTTCCGAAAAGCCGTCTGTGATACTTGAAGTTAAGCTCTGCGTTACGGAGGAGGGCTATATAACCCGTGAGGAGGAAATTGTATGTGACGCCTACTCAACAGAATTTTCCTCGTTGCCGGAGTTTGAACAATTAAAAATTACGGGCGAGGTTGTTCCGATTAATGAACCTCATATGGAAAAAATGTCCGTTAAGATTGATGACGGAAAAATCTCACGAATTCTCGATATTTTCACAGAACAAATAACTGCCGAGGCTTCACACGATGACAGAGGTATTGTTATAGGCGGAAAAATCAACATATGCATATTGGCACTTAACGGGGAAGATATGCCTGTGTTTATTGAGCGTTCAGCCGATTATGAGCATATTATTCCGCAGACAGACTGCACCTGTGCCAAAATTTTCGGTACAAGGACAGCAAGTATAAGCTACAGACTTGCCGAGGATGATGTCATAGAAATTCGTTGTGAGCTGAAAATCTGCGGTGCTGTTTTTTCGGAAAACAGAGTAAACACCGTAAAAAATGTAAATGTTTTTGAGGATAAACCTATACCTCCCGAAAATTGTGCGCTGACATTATACTTTGCCGACAAGGGAGAAAAGCTCTGGGATATTGCTAAATCCCACAACACAAAGCTTGATTTGCTGCTTTCGGAAAATTCGGCTGAAAATCAGGTGCTTGACGCACCTAAAATGCTGTTGATTCCGAGAATATAGGGAGGTATAAAAAATGGAAGAGAGAAATGTTTATCAGGATATTTCCCGAAGAACCGACGGCGATGTCTACATCGGAGTAGTCGGTCCCGTCAGAACGGGAAAATCAACATTTATAAAAAGGTTTATGGATTCGCTTGTCCTGCCCAATATCCGTGACGAGGCAGTTTACAGGCGTACCGTTGACGAACTTCCTCAATCTGCGGCAGGAAGAACCATAATGACCACAGAACCCAAATTTATTCCCGAGGAATCCGTTGAAATCAATCTCGGAGGCAACACAACCTTCAATGTGAGAATGATTGACTGCGTAGGCTATATTGTAAACAGCGCAATCGGTTACAGCGAAGAGGACGAACCGAGAATGGTAAAAACTCCGTGGTCAAACGAGGCGATTCCTTTTGATGATGCCGCAGAAATAGGCACTAAAAGGTAATTACCGACCATTCAACAATCGGTCTTGTTATCACTACTGACGGAACAATCAGCGATATTCCGAGAGAAGATTATATTGAAAGTGAAAAAAGAGTAATTAATGAGCTGAAAGCAATCAATAAACCGTTCATTATACTTCTCAATTCAGTTGACCCTACGGCAGATGAAACAATTCGCCTGTCAAACGAAATGACCGCCGAATACAAGGTTCCCGTAATTCCCGTTAGCTGTATGGAGCTTGACGAAACCGAAATCAAAAGGATACTTGCACAGCTTTTGTTTGAATTTCCAATCCGTGAAATCAAGGTTGACATTCCAAAATGGGTTGTAAAGCTCGATAAAGACCATTGGCTGAAATCGGTTGTATTTGATTCAATAAAGAAAAATGCCGCAAAAATTGAGAAAATCAGGCAAATTCAGCAGATAATCTCTGATATTGAGCAATGCGAGTACATCACATCTGCAAAGGTTACGAGTCTTGACCTCGGCAAAGGATATGCGGAGATGGCCGTATCTATCGAAAGCGAACTTTTCTACAAGGTTATCTCGGAAGAAACAGGGCTTGATATAACCGAGGAGTACGAACTTCTGAACTGCATAAAGACTCTTTCGCAAAAACAAAAAGAATTCGACAAGATTGCACAGGCTTATGAACAGGTTCAGGAAACGGGCTACGGAATTGTTATGCCGACAATTGACGAACTTACCCTTGACGAACCGCAGATTATTAAGCAGAGCGGAAAATACGGTATCAAGCTGAGAGCAAGCGCACCGTCAATTCATATGATGAAGATTTTTACGCAGACGGAGGTAACTCCGATTGTCGGTTCGGAACAGCAGTCCGAAGAGCTTGTGTCTTATCTTCTCAGAGAATTTGACGAAAATCCGGAAAAAATCTGGGAGAGTAACATATTCGGAAAATCAGTTCACGAACTCGTTAACGAGGGACTTCACAACAAACTGTACAGAATGCCTGCCGATGCCAGAAGGCGGATAGGGGAGACAGTTGAAAAAATTATCAATGACGGCTGTAACGGATTAATATGTATAATTCTGTAACGACAAATAACGATAAAATCGCAAAGCTTTAATTCACAAATAAACAGGTTCACAAATAAATAAATTGGTAATATCGCCAAAAAATTATTCGCCCCATATTTGTTATTGAAAATGTTTCGGGAATAAAGTATAATATTCCTATATGCAAATGACAAATATGGGGGTTGTTTTATGAATCTTTCCGATGTAGCTTTATTGGCTAAAGAGGAGCTTTCCCTTGCCGAAAAAGGTATTGCCTCTGCAAAAGTTGTTCTTACAGGTTTTGTTGTTGTATTCGCAATGCTGATTCTCTTGATTTTCATAATCAAGATTTACGGCGCAATCATTCAGAAAGCTCAAAATGCCGGCAAAAAGAGCAAAGAGAAAAAGGCTGAAACCGTAGCAGAAACTCCTGCTCCCGTTGTTGCCGCTCCTGTTGCTCCTGCTCAGACAGACGGTGTTTCCGATGAGGTTGTTGCCGTAATTTCCGCAGCGGTTGCCACAATGTACGGCTCTTCCGAAAAAGCAAGAATCAAGAGTATTAAAAAGTCATCAGACGGCGGTCGTTCCGCATGGGCAAAAGCCGGTGTACTTGATAATACCCGCCCGTTTTAAGGCAAAGTTTTAAGGGAAAGGATGTTATCTAATGGAAATTTTACAAGGCTTTGTAGATGCCGTTGTCGGTATCTTTGAAGACTCGGGTCTGTTAACTCTTAACTGGCAGAACTATGTAATGATTGGTATTTCAATCGTTTTGCTTTACCTTGCAATCAAAAAGCAGTATGAGCCGCTTTTGCTCCTTCCTATCGCATTCGGTATGCTGCTTGTTAATCTTTATCCGAGCATTATGGCTCCGCCTACAACACAGCTTTTGACAGAGGCTCAATGTACCGCACAGAATATTGCGGTGTCGGGACACGCCAAAACGGTGATTGACGGAGTAACTTATATTGAGAATCCGACATACGGCGGACTTCTTTATTACCTCTATCAGGGTGTTAAGCTCGGCATTTATCCGCCTCTTATCTTCCTCGGCATCGGTTGCATGACCGACTTTGGTCCGCTCATCTCTAACCCGAAGAGCCTTATCCTCGGTGCTGCCGCACAGATTGGTATCTTTTTAACATTTACAGGTGCTATTTTCCTCGGATTTACAGAGGCAGAGGCAGGTGCTATCGGTATTATCGGCGGTGCCGACGGTCCTACGGCTATTTATGTAACAACAAAACTTGCTCCGCATCTTCTCGGTTCAATCGCAATTGCCGCATATTCATATATGGCTCTTGTGCCGATTATTCAGCCGCCTATTATGAAGGCGCTCACAACCAAAAAAGAGCGTTCGGTAGTTATGGAACAGCTTCGTCCCGTTTCAAAGCTTGAGAAGATTATGTTCCCGGTAATTGTTGTTATTATCATCGCAATCTTCCTTCCCGACGCAGCTCCGCTCGTTGGTATGCTTATGCTCGGTAACCTCTTTAAGGAGTCCGGCGTTGTTGAAAGACTCAGCAAAACAGCTCAGAACGAGCTTATGAATATTATCACAATCTTCCTTGGTACAACTGTAGGTGCAACCGCATCCGGTCAGAACTTCCTTACTTTTGACACAATCAAGATTATCGTTCTCGGTCTTCTTGCGTTCTGTATGGGTACTGCATTCGGTGTACTTTTCGGTAAGATTATGTACAAGGCAACAGGCGGTAAGGTTAATCCGCTCATCGGTTCAGCAGGCGTATCCGCCGTTCCGATGGCTGCCCGTGTATCTCAGAAGGTTGGTCAGGCTGAAAATCCCGGCAACTTCCTCCTCATGCACGCTATGGGTCCGAATGTTGCAGGTGTAATCGGTTCAGCAGTTGCAGCCGGCGTACTTCTTAATGTTGTAGGCTGATAACCGTAACTTAATAAACTATGATAAAGGAAGTCTTTACGGCTTCCTTTATTTTTGCTGTTAAAGAATCCGACAATGAAAAATTTGTATAATATTAAAGAATTTATTTCAATCAATATTCTATGATAGAATTATTGCTGAGAATACATAAGATATAATAAAATATAAATATGTAAATCAGTGCCGTAAAAACACCTTTTGCTTTACGGTACGTTTTCTTAATACTTAATATGAATTAAAGGGGCTATATAAATGGCAAAGAATGTAACCATTCAGCGAATTGTCGGCGTCCTTTTGCAAAGAATCAAGTTTATTATTCTTGCTACTGTTGTAATGGGACTGTTGTTCTTTATGTATTCACGCTTTGTAATTGCACCAATGTACAGCACATCTACCATGATTTATGTACAGAACTACAGTTCGTCACAGCGAGCAAATGCCAATGCAGACACCAAGAGTACGACACCTTCAAAGGCTGCCGATGATACAACTAAAAAGACAACCAATGAGGAAAACCAGAAGATATATCCTGCTGATATTTCCGCCTCTGCAAATCTTGCTGAAATCTGCGTTACACTCTTTAAAAATTCTGATGAGATGACAGCACTCTATGACGGCTGCACGGTTAATGTTGATGTAACCGACGGTACTTTCTTTATCACAATTACAGTGGACGGTACAGACGCACAGAAGTGTGCCAATGTTGCCAATCAGCTTGCCGAAAAAGCGGCTGAGGTTTATAATTCAAAATTCAGCTACGGTCAGATCGGAACACTTCGTCAGGCGAAGGTTCCTTCGGCTCCGTATGCACCGAGTAACACAAAGAATATGCTTATAGGCGCCGCAATCGGATTAATTGCTTCCTGCCTTATTTCTATTCTTATTGAACTTATCGACACAACAATCAAGTCTGAGGACGATATTCAGGATATCTACGGTATTCTATATTTGCCGAAATTCCGACTTTGAGAACCAGGGTTAAGGAGGAACTATGGCTTCTGATTTTAAATTATTTAAAAAGAAAGACGATAAAAAAAATAACGGACAGAATTTTTCTCTTTCCGATAAGAGCAAGTTTGCAATTGTTGAGTCGTATAAGGCCGCAATAACTAATATTATGTTCTCGCTTTCCGCAAAAGAAAAAAAATGCTTTGCCGTAACCAGTTACTCAAAGGGTGAGGGCAAGAGCACCGTTTCCGCAAATCTTGCAATTTCCTTTTCAAAAATGGAAAAAAGAGTTCTCCTTATAGACTGCGACCTTCGCCGTCCTAATGTTCATAACATTTTAAGCTTGACAATAAAAAGGGACTTACCAATGTAATCGGTAAAATGATTGAAATTGACGAGGCTGTTAAGCATGATGTTCTTCCAAATCTCGACATTCTTCCGGCAGGTACGGTTGCGCCAAACCCCTCTGAGCTTATGTGCAGTACCAGATTTCAGGAACTTTATGAGCAGTTTGTCAGAGATTATGATTATGTAATTTTTGATACGCCTCCTATCGGTGTGGTTGCCGACGCTCTGCTTCTCAAGGATATGATTGCCGGCTTTGTTGTAGTTGTTCGTGAACGCTCAACAACTCACGGCGACCTTCAGCACCTTCTTGACAGCGTAAAGCTTGCCGATTCAACCGTACTCGGTCTGATTGAGGTAGGTTGTACTTATGATTCAAAGAGAAGAAAGAAAGGTTATTACTACTACCAGTATTATTAATCCCAATTTTGTGCTTTGGCACAAAACTACACATTCTCGATAAAAATAACACAAAATCACAGACTTGCAAACTTTCACCAAAAATGACTGTTGCAGGTCTGTTCTTTTTTGTGAAAATAAAAATGCAAGATTGCAAAAAATATCTTGCATTTCTTGGGCGAATAGAGTAAAATATATTAGAAATTTAAATTGCATTTGCAATAATATTTTAAGGAGTTATTCAAAATGGGTTATCTTGACTTGAGTAAGCAGGAACTTGAAAAAGAGTATGGCAATCTCGTAAAGAGATTTGAGGAGATTAAAGGTATGGGACTTAACCTCAATATGGCAAGAGGTAAGCCCAGCAAAGAACAGCTTGATCTTTCATTGCCTATGCTCGATACAATCAACAGCAAATCCGATTTTATCGGTGAGGATAAGATGGATTGCCGCAACTACGGACTTCTCAACGGTATTACAGAGTGCAGAAAGCTTTTTGCGGATATTCTCGGTGTAGATGCAGAGAATGTTATTGTAGGCGGTTCTTCAAGCCTTAATATGATGTTTGATACAATTTCATGCTTTATGACAGCTCCCGCTGTTGAGGGCTGCAAACCATGGTATGAAGTAAAGAACAGAAAATTCCTCTGTCCGGTACCGGGTTATGACCGTCATTTCGGCATTACTCAGTATTACGGCTTTGAGCTTATTCCGATTCCGATGGACGACAACGGTCCCGATATGGATATGGTTGAAAGACTCGTTTCTGAGGATGACTCAATCAAGGGTATTTGGTGTGTTCCGAAATATTCAAACCCTGCCGGCATCACATACAGCGATGAGGTTGTTAAGCGTTTTGCCGCTTTAAAGCCTGCCGCTAAGGATTTTAGAATTATGTGGGATAATGCCTACTGCATCCATGAAATCAGCGACACACCTGATGTTTTGCTCAACATTATGGATGAATGCAAAAAGACAGGTAATGAAGACCTCCCGATTCTTTTCTGCTCAACATCAAAGATTACTTTCCCCGGTGCAGGCGTAGCCGCAATGGCTGCATCTGAGAACAACCTCAAGGTTCTCCGTGAAAAATATAACTACGAAATCATCAGCTATGATAAGCTTAATATGCTCCGTCATGTAAGATTCTTCAAGGACTATGACGGCGTGCTTAAACATATGGAAAAGCACAAGTCTGTCCTTAAACCAAAATTCGAGATTGTTCTTGATACTCTCGACAAAGAACTTGCACCTGCTGATATCGCATCATGGAAAAGCCGCACGGCGGTTACTTTGTAAGCGTTGATGTTTTTGAAGGCACGGCAAAGAGAACCGTCGCTCTCTGTAAGGAGGCAGGAGTTGTTCTTACAGGCGCAGGTGCAACATATCCGCTCGGAATTGATCCAAAGGATTCCAACATCAGAATTGCACCGACCTTTCCTCCAAACCACGAGCTTGAAGTTGCTATGGATGTTTTTTGTATCTGTGCAAGGCTTGCAGCTTGCGAAAAGATTCTGAACAAGTAATCATCATTTGAAAATTTGGTCTGTCGGTTGGATTTTTGGAAGAATTTTGTATGCAGTTTATGACATTAGAATGTATTTTTGATAAATTCAATTCTTTTTTTTTATTAAATATTTCCGTATCCATTGACATTTTACTAAAAAAATTCTATAATAACTCTGTTACGGTCTGTGATTGATGTTCGTGACAGAGTTATTTTGACTTTTGAGCAAAATAAAATCACAGCCAATTATTTAACGGAGGTTTCAAAGGCATGAAAAAGAGTTCCAAAGCCTGTATTCTTTGTCGTAGCTTTGCTGATACTTGCCTTTTCGTTTACTGCGATTTTTGGTATTTCCTACTACACCGGCGATAACAAAACAACAGTATTAAAGGGCATCAGCGATATACGATGGGGAATTGACATCCGTGGCGGTGTTGAAGCAACATTCAAACCGGCAGGAGATGTTGACGCAACTGACGAGCAGCTTGAGTCTGCAAAGTCAATCATTGAATTAAGAATGGTATCTCAGGGTATCACAGATTATGAGCTTTATGCGGATGCAAAAAGCGACAGAATCATTGTTCGTTTCCCATGGAAGGAAGATTCCGACCAGAACGCAATTGAGGCAATCGAAGAGATTTCTTCAACAGCACAGCTTACTTTCCGTCCCGGAAAGGAATATTCAACAACAGATGTTGATTCAAACGGCGAGTATGTTTACAAAACTCCTTCGGGCGACACAGCTAAGACAATCCTTATGGACGGTTCTTATGTTGAAAGTGCAACAGCAGGTATGACAACAGATCAGTCAACCGGTAAGAATTCATATGTTGTACAGCTCAAGCTCAAGAGTGACGGTGACAAGAACGGTAAAGAGCTTTTCGGTAACATCACCAAAGAATATCTCAACCAGACAGTATCAATCTGGATGGACGATATTATGCTTTCGGCTCCGACCGTAAATGCAGAGATTACAGACGGCAACGCTGTTATTTCAGGTGACTTTACAGCTAAAGAGGCTCAGGACCTTGCATCAAAAATTAATGCAGGTGCTCTTCCGTTCCAGCTTGAAACATCAAACTACGGCACAATCAGCGCAACCCTCGGTGAGAACTCACTTGTTGCAATGGCATATGCGGGTGTTATCGCATTTATCATTATTGCAATCATTATGATTCTCTTCTACCGCTTGCCCGGTTTTGTTGCAGTTATCTCACTTCTCGGTCAGATGGGTCTTGCCATTGCGGCTGTATCAGGTTACTTCCCTTTATTCTCTTCATTCACAATGACGCTCCCGGGTATTGCGGGTCTTATCCTTTCAATCGGTATGGGCGTTGACTGTAATGTTATTACTGCCGAGCGTATCAAGGAAGAACTTAAGGCAGGAAGAACTCTTGACGGTGCTCTTGAAAGTGGTACAAAGAATTCACTTTCCGCTATCGTTGACGGTAATATGACCGTTATTATCGTATCAATTATCCTTATGCTTGTATTTGGTCCTGCAAATATTCTCTCAATCATCTTCGGTGAGTCTACAACAGGTACTATCTACTCATTCGGTTACACACTTCTTGTCGGCGTAATCGCTAACTTTATCATGGGTGTATTCTGTACAAGAATTATGCTCAGAAGTGTTGCAGGCTTTAAGTTCCTGCGTAAAAAATGGTTGTTTGGAGGTGCTAAGAATGACTGATAAAACTCAGACAAAGGCAGTTTCAAATGCCCCCCTTACAGATGGGGAATTTGCCGAAAAGTATAACAGAGGCCACAAGATTATTGACTTTGTAGGTCACAAAAGATTTTCTTCGGAATTTCTCTTGCAATTATTATTATCGGTATCGTATGTAATTTTATTTTTGGTACACAGCTTGACATTCAGTTCTCCGGCGGTGCCACACTTAAATTCAGCTACAGCGGTGAAATCAATCAGTCTGAACTTACTGATTTTATTCAGGTTGAAACAACAGAGGACAGAATCACTACTACATATGCTCAGGATCTTATGGGTGACAGCGGCACAACTGTAACTGTTCAGTTCTCGGGTAACGATTCAATCAAAACCGATATTCAGAAGAACCTTGAATCAGACCTTCAGAAGAAGTATCCGGACAATAACTTCAAATGTCTTGAATCAAATTCAGTTGATGCTTCAATGGGTTTCAGCTTCCTTCTCAAGTGTCTTACTGCTGTTGCAATTGCAGCCGTGCTTATGGTTCTTTATGTAACAATCAGATTTAAGAAAATCGGCGGTCTTTCGGCAGGTGTTATGGCTCTCGTAGCCCTCTTCCACGATGTTGCAATGATTTACTTTATGTATGTAATCTTCCAGATGCCGATTGACGCAAGCTTCATCGCAGTTGTTCTTATGATTCTCGGTTATTCGCTTAACGATACAATTGTTATCTATGACCGTGTTCGTGAGGAAAAGAAGCTTGTCGGAAGCAAAACAGATGTTGGCAAGATATTCAACCTCAGCTGTACAAAGTGTATTAAGAGAACAATTATGACTTCTGTAACAACACTTTCGGCTATTCTTGTTGTTTATGCTGTTGCCTGTGCGTTCAATATCACATCTGTTCAGGGCTTTGCTCTTCCGATGATTATCGGTATCATATCAGGTTGTTATTCTTCAATCTGTATCGCAGGTCCGCTTTGGGTTATGTGGCAGCGTCATAAAAAGGCAAAGAAGCTTGCCGCTAAAGCTGCATAAAACAGCCTTCGGATAAATTTATCCGATTCTGCAAATAATTATAAAGGGGTTGCATAAAGATGTTTTATGCAATCCCTTTTGTGTATTAAGACTTTTTTAAGCGTTATTTGGGTGATATATGAAAAAACTTGTTTCAATTTTTCTTTCTGCCGTGATAATTTGCGGCTTGTTATTAATTTCCGCTTGTGACAGAACTGAAGATGTCAGGAAGTCTGACGGTAAAATCAGCGTTGTAACAACGATTTTTCCTTACTATGATTTTGTAAGACAGCTTGCAGGCGATAAAGTTGATATTCGCCTGTTGCTTTCGCCCGGAAGCGATCCGCACAGTTATGAACCCAAACCGTCAGATATTACAGCAATTGAAAATTGCGATATTTTTATCTGCAACGGCGGTGAAAGCGACGAATGGGTTGACGGAGTTCTTTCGTCAATTGAAAACAAAGATGTAAAAGTGATGAAGATGATGGAGTATGTTCCTCTCAGACATGAACAATCTATGGATCATGACCATGAACACGACAGTCATGAAGATATGGATGATGATGACGAAGGTCACGATCACGAAGAAGGGGAGGAGTATGACGAGCATGTCTGACTTCAATCAGAAATGCGGAGCGTATGTCTGCCTCAATCGCAGATGAGTTGATGTCAGTTGACAGCAAAAATTCTAAATATTACAATGACAGAAAA
>VOFB01000066.1_pt1 | contig 86000 bp, 87 predicted proteins | sample 5384141 | NCBI WGS metagenome assembly VOFB01 (sample SAMN12384721, study PRJNA508395) | human gut metagenome | isolation source: healthy gut A | host: Homo sapiens | reverse complement strand
AAAACAGGTTATCCGGCGCATTCGGATTCGGATGAAATCAGCCGAAATTCAGTTGCCGCTCAAGCCCGTCTTCCGTGCGGTTCAGGTTATTTGGATTCGATGAAACGAACAACATCACCGACGGTGCGAATGTTTTTAATGTCCTCGTCGGAAATTTCGATGTTGTATTCTTCTTCAAGGCTTGTTACAAGCTCAACAATGTCCAGTGAGTCCGCCTTAAGGTCGTCAACGAGTTTTGAATCGGCAGTGATGCTGTCAACGGAATGTTGAGCTGCTGCGCGATGCGGGTGCGAATTTCAGTAAGCATAATCAGCCTCCGTAAGTTTAATAAAGTTCATATCATATTTTACCGCACGGCATGTTTGATGTCAATGTCAAATTAAATATGCTGAATGCGGATAAAAAGCGGTGTGTGCGGATTCGGCTCGAAAAGACTCATTTTCCCGCTTGAGGTTCCATTTCCCGGGAAATAAGCCCCGAAATCGTGTTTGTAACATTGCCGAGGATGAGCTTGCGCGCCTGACCGATGGCGGAGCAAACGGCACGTTCATCACTGCTGCCGTGCGCTTTTATAATGCCGCCGTTGATGCCGAGCAGGGGTGCGCCGCCGTACTCCGTGTAGTCCATGCGGGTTTTGAGTGCTTTAAAAGCATTTTTAGAGAGCATTGCGCCGACGCTTGCGCGCTTGCTGCTTTTTGATTTCCGTCTTGAGCATCGTCATGATTGAAGCCACGGCTCCTTCAAGTGTTTTCAAAACAGCGTTGCCCACAAAACCATCGCAAACGATAACATCGTAGTCTCCGCTCATGAGCTCACGTGCTTCGCAGTTGCCGACAAAATTGATGCCCTTCGCAGCCTTAAGCAGGGAATATGCTTCCTTTGTGAGTGCGTTCCCCTTGCCTTCTTCGGTGCCGTTATTTATAAGACCGACACGCGGACGTTCAATGCCGAGGACACCGCTCATATACGCCGAACCCATGTATGCGAATTGGAGCAGGTATTCCGGAGTGCAGTCAACATTTGCGCCGCAGTCAATAAGCATCATCGGCCCTTTGAGCGTCGGAAGAACGGGTGCGAGAGCGGGGCGCTTAACACCGGGAATGCGGTGTACGATAAGCGTTGCACCGGCAAGAACAGCACCGGTGCTTCCCGCAGAGATAAAGCAATCGGCTTTTCCGTCCGCAACAAGATGAAGAGCCTTAACAATTGAGCTTTCTTTTTTTCGCCGAACTGCAAGCGTGGGCTGATCTTCGCATGTAATTATGTCCGGTGCATGAACAACTTCAACACGGGACTTGTCGTATTCATAGTTGTTGAGCAAGGCATAAATTGCGGATTCATCTCCGGTGAAGATTATGCTGAAGTCATCGTTGAGCTGCATTGCGTCAATGCTGCCGCGAATCACGGCTTCGGGAGCATTGTCGCCGCCGAAAGCGTCGATTGCAAATTTCATGGTTATCGGGTTGTCCTTTCGTCAGTTCGGGCAAATGCCCGCAAGGCACGGCATTGCCGCGCCTGCAATATTATAGTGTATTTTTAGCTGTATTTCAACAGAAAAATTTGCATGAGCGGCATCGCGCCGAAAAAATCAGCCTTTGATTCCTCTGTCAGCTGCCCGACAGCGGGTTCATTGATTGATGAATGCTTTAAGATAATCGGGGGCCTCATTCTCACTGCTGATGCTTATATAGAGTTCAATATTGGTTTTTCGGAAAATTCGCGCAAAAAGTCGAACATGCCGAACAGCCCTTCGGGGGAGTGCTTAACGACCTTCATAAAGCTGTTGATATAAATTGCACGCAGGTCATAATCCTGCGCCGCAATTCCGCAGACAAAACCCGTGAACATTTTCGGCCCGTCAATACAAAAATCGGAGGCGTTGATGAAGCGGATGCCGCGGTTCAATTCGTACATTCTGTCTCCGTCCTTATCGATGAAAACGCTGTTTTCACCGCATTCAACATGGTTTCTGTTCGCTTCGGCAATAAGTCTGCGCGATTTGCCCGTGCCCTTTTTGCCGTAAAGGATGTGTAACAAGTCAGAATCCTCCCGATCGAATATTTTATACATTCATTATATCACAAACTCAGCTCTTTCTCAACCTCGGCATGAAACACGAGCATAAATTTGACGGTCAAAAGGGTCAAAGTCTTTGACGCAAAAATGCATATGCCCCAAAGGGTTGACAATCAGGGTTCGGAATGATAAAATCTAAAAACAACAAACAACTGCAATTTTTTGCAGGGATTCGTTCCTTTTGAACGACTGTTGACAAACTGTTGTCTGCGTTGCGGAAAACTTAATGCGCCGTGCATCCGATTTTTGTGTAAACAGAGAAAAACGGTGCGCTTTTTTGCGGTCAAAAGCTGTTTTCCGCATTATCCGAAGGCTTGGTTCGCCGTAACTTGCATCGCTTCGGAAGATGTTAGCTCTCAACGGTATAAGCGTAATTGCCCTGTGTCGGGTTCTGCGCAATAATCTGCAGCAAACAGAGGTGGCTCAATGCACTCTATTGAAATAACCAATCGTATTATAGCTTTGCTTTTTGCTATTTGCTATTTTTATCAATATATTTATGTTTTAGTCCCTTATTTTAAAAAATATCGCATTGTTCCGAAAAACAGCGGCGGCGCAGATGAAGCAAAGATTGCCGATGCGGATTTGAATCGGAAGCAAAACCGTTTTGCTGCCGTTATTTGTGCGCGCAACGAAGAAAAAACGCTTGGGAACTGCATCAGGACTTTGCTTGCGCAGGATTACCCGGGCGGAATTCGTGTTTTTGTTGCGGCGGATAACTGCACGGACAAAACCGCCGAAATTGCACGACATGCGGGAGCAATCGTTTACGAACGAAACGACTTGACAAAAATCGGCAAAGGATACGCACTTAATTTCATATTTAAGCACATTGAAAAGGATTATCCGAATGCCTTTGATGCCTTTTTTCATTTTCGATGCCGATAATCTTGTGGATGAGCATTACACAGCGGAGATGAACAAAATGCTCAATGCGGGTTATGATGTTGCAACGTGTTTTCGTAATTCGAAAAACTACGATGACAGCTGGATTTCGGCGGGAAGCGGACTCTGGTATGTGCGTGAGAGCCGCTACCTTAACGAATCGCGTTATCTTCTCGGTTCCGGCTGTGCTGTTTCGGGAACGGGCTTCATGGTGAGCAGCGAATATCTCAAAAAAATCGGCGGCTGGAATTATTTTCTTTTGATTGAAGACATTGAATTTACCGTTTGCTGCGCCGTAGCGGGTGAGCATATCGGCTATTGCAAAAATGCAGTTATTTATGACGAACAGCCCGCGACCATGAAAGCATCATGGAAGCAGCGGCTGCGTTGGTCAAAAGGCTACCTTCAGCTGATACAGGCTCACGGGGGGATTTGTTCAAAGGCATATTCCGCGGGATTTTTAAAAGGCGATTTTACATGTTTCGATATCGGAATGAACATTTTTCCGGCATATCTGCTCGGAATTGTTGCCCAAATTGTAAATATTGCCGGCATTATTGTTTCTGTTTGCATCGGCAGAGGGATAACAACGGTTCTGCTTTCAATCTTGCAGATTCTCTTCAACAGCTATATAGTTGCATTTGTTGTCGGACTTATTGCAACAATCGACATGTGGAAGATTATTCCGGCTAAAACTGCCAAGAAAATACTTTACACATTTACATTTCCGATTTACATGATGACGTATCTGCCCATTTCCGTTGCTGCGATATTCAGCAAGGCAAGCTGGGTTCCGACGGTTCATGAATGCACGCGCAGCCTTGATGATCTGCGCGGCAAGTCGGAGAAGTCGGAAACGGAAACTCTCGAAAAGCGTGACCGTACGCACACGCTGAAAAAAAGCGGTAAACGGCAATGAGACCGAAATTGAAGATTGAGCCAATGCACCGGTGAATCAGTTTGCTTAATGCAAGCTGATTTTCTGCGGTGATTGCCGCTGCTCGGGGAGGTAAACGGCGCATGAAAGTGAGCTTTAGTCAAAACATGAAGTTTGTATGCAGTTTGCGGGCACCGCTCTTTTGAGTGGTGCTTGTTCGTTTGTTTACGGGAATAAAGCCGTGAGTTTTAATGAGAACAGCCGCCGCAGAGAGACCGATACCCGGATTCAATAACGATTCGGTGTCAATAAGGATTTTTTGAAATCATATAAACAGGCACCGCAGTCCGAACCGGGCTGCGGTGCCTGACTTTAAGTTTTGTCGTGCTGCACAGGCGCTTTGCTTATGCATCATGACTGTTTAGCTTTTTCAGCCGTTCATTGCCATGCGCATGATAGCAAGAGCGTCGGATGCGGTAACGGTGCCGTCGCCGTCGAGGTCAGCATGTGCGAGCTGACTTGCGGTGAGAGTGATGGTACCCATTGCGCCGCGCATTGCGAGCAGTGCGTCGGAAACGGTTACGATGCCGTCGCCGTCAACGTCGCCGTCTGCCATGCCTGCATCGCCGGAGAATGCAACATTGTCGATCTTAACGCAGTCCTCGCCCCTATTGACGCTGCTGTCCTTGCTGTAGGACCATTCAAAGGTGTATGCGCCGTCGGCAGCTGCGGTGTAGGTGTAGGTTGCCCATGCACTGTTGGTGTTGCCGGAGAGCTTCTGAACTTCGGTGCCGTTTGCTTTGAAGCGGTACCAGTCATAGTTGCCTTCACTGCTGTAGAAATAGTCGAAGGTGAGAGTGTCGCCTGCGGACATCTGAACAGTTGTTGAAACGGAAGCGGTGGAGTTGCCGACACCTGCATTGTTGGACTTTGCAAGGAATCTGTCGCCTTCGGTAACGGCTTCAAAGCCGTAGGGCTGGCTGGTGCCAAACTGGAGAGAACCGCCCGCAACATTGAGGGAATCAAACAGGGAAGTATCGATATTGACGGTTGCTTCGCAGGTTGCGGTGCCGAATACGGAACCGTTTACCATAACGGTGCAGGTGATGGTTGCGGTGCCCGCGCTGATACCGGTGACGGTTGCTTTGCGCTTGTTGCCGGTAACGGTTGCAACGGATTCGTTGGAGCTGGTCCAAACGAGTTCATAGTTGTTCGCATTTTCAGGCTGACGAACAAAGTTGATTTCTGCAGTCCTGCCGATGTACATCTCAACTGCATTCTGCTGGAGGCTGAAGCCGGTGATGTCAACGGGCTCCGGGTTGCCGAAAAGCGTCCACTGGCTGTTTACAGTCTGTGCGCTGTCGGGATTTGCGGGGAAGGGATCGTCCTCGCTCATAACGATGGGCCATGCGTCGCCGTAAGGATCGCATGCGCCGTGCTCTTCAACCATGAGGTTGAAAGCATCTGCAACGGTTGCGGGATCATCCGCATTCTTCATTGCATTCCAGAAGGTTTCTTCGTACATATAGTCGCCGACGAAGGTAACGCTCTGGGAATAACCGTAAACAACGCCTGCACCTGCGCGGAGAAGCGCATAACCGGTGGTGCCCTGACCCTGGCGTTTCATGCCTTCGCAGATCGCCATCCAAACAAAGCAGTTGGAAAGGGTATCGGGCGCATGGTTTTCAATGTAACGACCGTCGATCCATGCTGCGCTGCCGGATCTGACTGCCCAACCGTTGTTGTAGTCTTCCTGAGTGATGCCGCTGCTGGTGGTCAGGCAGAGGTAGGAAGAAGTACCGGACTGGCTGCCGTGGCTGTCGAAAATAACAACGCCCTTGTCAACAAAGTTTTCTGCGATTGCGGGGCCGGTTGCCGAAGTGCTCTGGATAAGCAGGTATTCGCCGCCGGTTGCTTCCGCGATGGACTGTGCTTCACGCTTATACTGATCGGTGAAGGTGCTGTCGTGGCCGTAGTAAGGCGCAATGAGGAATACGTTGGGGGATTCTGCATCCTTAAGAGCGCTCTTTTTGCCGCTGCCTTTGGTTAGAACAACGCCTTCCTCAACGGGTGCGCAGTCGGTGTTGAGTTCGTTGCGGAGCCTGTAATTGTATGCGCAATACATGCCGTCAACGGTGAAGTAGAAGCCGTCCTTCGTGAAGTCGGAGAAGCTGTCCTTATCAACGGTGTTGAGGTTCAGCGCAGCGGTGTAAACTGCATTGATAACCTCGGTGCGGCTCATGCCCTGAGCAAGAGCGTCTGCTTCGGCTGCATCGAGTGCCGCCCAAGCGTTGTCGAGTTTGCGCATTGCTGCTGCTTCGTTAACGAGACCGTCAACATTCTCTGCAAGAGAAGCAACGGGAATCATTGCGAAAGCCATGATGAGTGCAAGCGCAAGAGAAAGGAACTTACGGGTTTTCATTTCTTTTCCTCCTAAAAACTGTGCGCGGGACAACCGAACAAGCCGGTTGTCTCAGCAAGGTTTATTATATCATCTTCGGTTGAAATGTCAATATTTGAAATGTCAATACAATGAGACGGAAAGATGAAAGAATACGCCCGGACGGAAAAGCCGAAGGGAAACCGGGCTTAACATTATAGCGCGCAGGAGAAAATCAGTATAGAGACAAAATAAAATACGTCCGCCGGAAAATGCTGCCCGGCAGACGTATAACAAATGCAGCCGCGTTGCGCCGCATCATTTTAAATTCAATTCATTCATTGCTGTGTTGACTGTTACAGTCCCATTGCACACCTTGCAATAAGAATTGCATCGGGAAGGCCGATGACGCCGTCGCCGTTCATGTCAGCGGCATCAAGGGATGCGCCTTCAAGAGTAAGCACTTCGATTGCATGACGCATTACCTGCAATGCGTCCGCAATGGTAACGCTGCCGTCAAGGTTCACATCGCCCATTGCGGGAAGAATGTTGAACGGGCAGTTGGTAAGCACTGTCGGAACTTCGTAATCACGGCCGTTGGCGTGATGGTAGATCTCTGCGGAGCGAATGCCGGCATGATTTACGGCAGGCAGCGAACCGTGCCAGGTTTCGGGCATGTCTGCGCTGACGGTAAGAAGATTTCCGGTCATTTCAACGCCCGCTTCACATTCGAAGGATATGTAATAACCCTGAATCAAGGCGAAACGGTCAACATAAATAATATCGGCTTCAATTTCGTAATGTCCGCCGGCGGCTTCGATCCGCTCAAGAATATCACCGGGGATAACGGTGTGCTCGAGTTCCTCCATAACAGCGGGGGTGGTGACGGCGATCGTGCCGCTGTGAACTACCTGCGTGCCGCCGCATGCAACGGGTGCGCAGTCGAAAGAAACTTCAATGCGTTCACCGATGCGGACATCATTGGCTGTTGCCGTGATGCCGATAAGACTCAGCTGGGGTTCTTCGGGTTCGCCCGTTCCGGAGAAGGCAACATTGTCGATTTTGACGCAGTCGCTGCCGCCGTCTGTCAGTTCGTCCTTAACGTAGCTCCATTCAAAGTGATACAGCCCCGCTTCGGGTGCGGTGAAGGTATAGCTGCTGAATCCGGTCATATTCGTGTCGGCATATTTCTGGTATTCAACGTCGTTAACTTTGAAGTAATAGTAGTCGTAATCGGTTTCGCTGCTGTAGAAATAGTCAAACGAAAGCGTGTCGCCTTCCGCCATGCGGACGGTTGTGAGCAGCACGGCGGTGGTATTGCCCATGCCGGCGTTGTTGGTCTTTGCAATCAGTCGGTCTCCCTCGGCAACGGGAACGAAGCTGTATTCCGCGCTCGTGCCGAATTCAAGACTGCCGCCTTCAACGTTGACGGCTTCGGCAAGGGTTTCATCGGGAGTTACGGAAACGGAAACCGTTTCGGTTCCGATAATGCTGCCGTTCACGCTGACGGAGCAGGTGATTTCGGTTTCGCCGCGGCCCATACCGGTGATGACGGCTCTGCATCTGCTGCCTGCATAAGGTTCAACGATCGCAACGGACTCGTCCGCACTCGTCCATGTTGTGACATAGTTATTTGCATTTTCGGGAACAAGGGACATATTGACGTTCACGGTTTGCGCCATTTTAATATCCGCGCTTGTGATGTCAAGGCTGAATCCGGTAAGATCAACAAGGGGGAAGCTGCCCCAGAGTTTCCATGTGCTGTTGACGGTCTGCGCACTGTCGGGATTTGCGGGGAAAGCGTCAACATCACTCATAACAATAGGGTATGCATTGCCGTAAGGGTCGCATATGCCGTGTTCTTCAACCATTTGAGCAAAGGCTTCCGCAACGGTGGCGGGGTTTTCAAAATCCTTCATAAGGTTCCAGAAAGTCTCTTCGTATACATAATCGCCTGCGAAAGTGACGCTCTGAGAATAGCCGTAAACAACGCCTGCACCCGCGCGAAGCAGTGCTGCACCGGTAGTGCCTTGGCCGCTGCGCTTCATACCTTCGCAAATTGCCATCCAAACGAGACAGTTTGAAAGGGGTGCAGGGGTATGGTGTTCAATATAACGGCCGTCGATATATGCGGCGCTGCCGGCATAAACCGCCCAGCCGTTGTTGTAATCTTCCTGAGTGATGCCGGAACTTGTTGTCAGGCAGAGATAGGATGACGTGCCGTCCTGGGTGCCGTGGCTGTCAAAAAATACAACGCCTTTATTTGGGAAATTTTCTGCGATTGCGGGACCGGTCGCTGCCGTGCTCTGGATAAGCAGGTAGTCGCCGCCGGTTGCGTCCGCGACGGACTGCGCTTCACGCTTGTACTGATCGGTGAAGCTGCTGTCGTGACCGTAGTAAGGTGCAATCAGAAATACGTCGGCGGATTCGGCATCTTTGAGGTTTTCGGTTTTTCCGCTGCCCTTTGAAAGAACAACGCCTTCCTTAACGGGTGCGCAGTCGGTGTTGAGTTCGTTGCGGAGTCTGTAGTTGTATGCACAATACATGCCGTCAACGGTGAAGTAGAAGCCGTCCTTCGTGAAGGCGGAAAAGCTGTCCTTATCAACGGTGTTGAGGCTCAGTGCAGCGGTGTAAACCGCATTGATGACCTCGGTGCGGCTCATGCCTTGAGCAAGAGCGTCTGCTTCGGCTGCATCGAGTGCCGCCCAAGCGTTGTCGAGTTTGCGCATTGCTGCTGCTTCGCCTGCAATGCCTTCGATGCTTTCCGCAAAAGCGGCAGCGGGAAGAACTGCAAACGCCATGATGAGCGCGAGCAGAACAGCCGTCAGTTTACGAGTTTTCATGTGTTCCTCCTGAGTTTTGCTTTGCGGCGGAAAACGATGAATGCCAATTCTCTGCCGCATATTGTATTTTAGCATCTGCCCGCAGAATGTCAAGAAAAATATCGCTCCTGACGAAGTTGATATTTACGTTTAAAAGCTGTTTCAAATTTAAAACCCGTTTTGAATGAATATACCGATTTCGGCTCTTTTCACATCCGCGTTTCTGTGGTATAATAAATTGATTTGGAGCAGGTATTGCTCCGCATTTCGGAGGTACAAAAGTGGCACGAAGCATGACAGGGTTCGGTCATGCGGTCGTTTCAAAAGACGGCCGCGAATTGTCGATTGAACTGAAATCGGTCAATCATCGCTTTTTGGATCTTGCGCTCAGAATGCCGCGCTCGCTTGCCTTCCTTGAGGACACGGCGCGGAACACGCTCGGCACGATGCTTGCGCGCGGCCATGTTGACATTTTTGCCAATTACCGCAACACGCGGAACGATTCAAAAAAAGTTGAAATAAACATGCCGATGCTCTCGGCATATATGACCGCCGCCCGGCAGGCAGCGGAGGAACTCGGCATTGAAAACGATCTGACACTGTCGCGTGCGCTGAGGCTTACGGATATCGTTTCCGTGACAGAGGCCGACGACGACAGGCCCGCGCTTGCGGAACTGATGAAAGAGGCCTTGACCCGCGCCGCAAACGAGCTTATCGCAATGCGTATGCGCGAGGGTGAAAGGCTTTCATCCGACATGAAAACACGACTCGGCGTGATTGCGGATATTCGCGAAAAAATCTCGGAGCGCGCCCCGCTTGTCGTTGAAGAACAGCGAAAAAAGCTTAACGAACGCATTGAAAGCCTGCTCTCCGAAACGGAAATCGACAGGGCGCGCCTTGCAACGGAAATCGCATTATTCGCGGATAAAGTCAGCATCGATGAGGAGCTTGTCCGTCTTTCGAGCCATATTGCTGCGGCAGGCGAACTGCTTGAAAACAACGGTTCTGTCGGCAGAAAACTGGATTTCATCGTTCAGGAGATGAATCGCGAGTTCAACACCATCGGTTCAAAAGCGAACGATAAAACAATTGCGTCTCTTGTTATCGACGGCAAAGCCGAGCTTGAGAAGATGCGCGAACAGGTGCAGAACTTTGAATAAACCTAAAACCGAGTTTCGGCATTCGTTCCGCAATTCGGCAGCAGTGCTGTGTGCGGTTTGCACAAGGGCATCAAAAGAAATAAAGAGGGTACAAACACTATGATGAAAAAACGCGGCATGCTGATTGTCATTTCCGGCCCGTCCGGTGTCGGCAAAGGCACTGTTGCAAACAGATTGCTTGAAAAACACGACAACATCTGCTTCTCCGTTTCCGCAACGACCCGCGCAATGCGTGAGGGCGAGGCGGAAGGCGTGAATTATTTTTATAAAACAACCGAGGAATTCGATACAATGATAGAACAGGGAGAATTCCTTTGAGTATATGCGTGTGTTCGGCAAGAATTACTACGGCACGCCGAGAAGCTACGTTGAATCAAAGCGCAGCGAAGGCATAAGCGTTTTGCTCGATATCGATGTCAAAGGTGCAATGCACGTTAAAAACAATTGCCCCGACGCAATAACGATTTTCATTGCGCCCCCTTCACTGGCGGAGCTGCACAGGCGGCTTGTGGGCAGAGGGACGGAGACTCCCGAAGCGGTTGCCCGAAGGTTTGAAGAGGCAAGAACGGAACTTGAATACATTCCGAAATACGACTATGTTGTTGTGAACGATGAAATTGAGTCGGCCGTTCAAAATATCGAATGCATACTCAATGCCGTCGGATGCACTCCCGAATATAACCGCGAGCTTTTGCCCGCGCTGCTCGGCGAAACTTTCTCCGAGTGACGAACGGTGCTGCGGAGGGCGGGCCGCATGATAATCGTATAATAGTTTTAAATTGAGCGTTAAATTTATTGAATACTTACTGTTGGAGGTAACATAATGAGTCACCAAATGAACCATCCGCCGGTTGTTGAACTGGAAAACATCGCGGGCTGTCGCTATATGCTTGTAACAGCCGTTGCAAAGCGCGCAAGGCAGCTGCTTGTTTCAAAGGAAGAATCATCCGACAAAAAGCCTGTTGCAAAGGCTGTTGACGAACTGTACAACGGCGAGCTCTGCGTCAGGTATCCTGCCGAATACTATCAGACTTCCGAAAAATAATCCGTAACTGCGGAACATTCAAATCAAGCTTTATATGTTATGCGCCGAAAGGCGGGGGTGAACAGCATGTTTGCAAGGGTAATAGTTGATATTTCAAATGCCAATGTAAACAGGCTGTTTACTTATGCCGTTCCGGAAGAAATCAGTCTGTGCGAAGGGCAGCGCGTTATCGTTCCGTTCGGGCGGGGGAACCGACCGATTGAGGGCTTTGTGCTTGAACTTGTCGATGAACCGGGAACGGAGCGTGAGCTTAAATCCGTCGTGCGAACGATTGAGCCGTACTCGGCGCTGCTGCCCGATCAGCTCAAGCTTGCGGATTGGATGTGCAAAGCGTACCATTGCACAACCGCCGATGCACTGCGGGTCATGATTCCCGCCGCGCTGCGCGGTTCAAAAGTTAAAGAAAAAAAAGTGCGCACTCTGCACATTGCGGACAATCTTGATATTGAAGCAGTGCGTGCTTCAATGCTGAAAAAAGACGGAACGCCGCGTGCGCCGAAGCAGTTTGAAGTTTTTTCCCTGCTTTTATCGGGCAGAGCGGAGCTTTCCGCAAGCGATATAAATGCGTTCGTGCCCGGTGCGGGCGCAGCTGTTGCCGCACTTGTTAAAAAGGGCATTCTTGTTGAACAAGGGCGCGAAACCTATCGAAATCCTTTTGCAAACAGAGATATTCAGTTAACGGAGCCGCTGCCGCTTCTTCCGGCGCAGCAAAACGCACTTGAAAAAATCAAATCCGCCGATGCCGGAAGCTGTCTGCTTCTTCACGGTGTCACGGGGAGCGGAAAGACCGAAGTTTATATGCAGGCAATTGCGAACGTGCTTGAAAACGGCGGCGGCGCAATTGTTCTTGTCCCGGAAATATCACTGACACCGCAGACGACGGACAGATTCAGGAGCAGATTCGGAAACAATGTTGCCGTTCTGCACAGTCATTTGAGCGACGGTGAGCGTTTTGACGAATGGCGGCGGATACGCTTCGGCAAGGCAAGTGTCGTTGTCGGCGCAAGGTCAGCAGTGTTTGCGCCGGTGGAAAATCTGCGTATTATCATAATCGACGAAGAACATGAGCCGAGCTATTACTCCGAAATTACTCCAAAGTATTCCGCTGCCGAGGTTGCGCTGCGTCGGGTTAAACTCTGCGGTGCAAAACTTGTCCTCGGCAGTGCGACTCCGTCGCTCACAACATATTATCGTGCAAAGCGGGGCAGGTACATACTGCTTGAGATGCCGAACAGAATAAACGGCGTGCCGATGCCGAAAGTTGATGTTGTTGACATGCGCGAGGAGTTTTTGAGCGGGAACAACAGCATTTTTTCGGGCTTGATGATAAAACGGCTGAAAGAATGCCTTGAAAAGCACGAACAGGCGATTCTGTTTCTCAACAGGCGCGGGTATTCATCCCATGCCGAATGCCGCGCGTGCGGATTTGTGTTCACCTGTCCGAACTGCGACGTTGCATTGACCTATCACAGGTTTGATGAGTCACTCCGCTGCCACTATTGCGGGGCGAATTATAAAATGCCGAAAACCTGTCCGTCCTGCGGCAGGGAGTACATCAAATACACGGGAATCGGAACTCAGCAGGTTGAGGAACAGCTGAAACTTGTGTTTCCGAATGTGCGCTGTTTGAGAATGGATATGGACACAACAAGCGGCAAAACCGCACATCGAGATATACTTGATGCATTCACGCGGCGCGAGGCTGATGTGCTTATAGGCACGCAAATGGTGGCAAAGGGGCTTGATATTCCGAATGTGACGCTTGTCGGCGTCGTGTTTGCTGATTCAACACTTTTCCATTCGGATTTCCGCAGCAGCGAACGTACATTTCAGCTTTTGACCCAGGTCGCGGGTCGTGCCGGCCGTGCCGATAAAGAAGGACGCGTTGTGATTCAGACCAATGCGCCGGGACACCGCGCAATACGGCTCTGCACGAAGCATGATTATAAAACATTCTATAATCTCGAAATCGGAGACCGACTGCGGACGCTGTTCCCTCCGTTTGCGGTATTTGTGCGGGCGCAATTCGCCTGTGCCGATGAAAACGCGGCTGCGGATGCGGCGGAAAGGTTTGCAAACGGCGTGACAAAAACCATTTTAACTGCATTAAAACCCGCAAACGCGGAAAATGAGCTTGTTTTCGCACTCGCGGGTGCCGCGCCGATTCGCCGCAGGGAGGGGCTGTTCCGCTATGCGGTTATAATTAAGCTGGTTCGCACCGCAAATACGGCAGCAGCAATCAATGCAATATACGCTTTCAGCGACGGCTGCGCGGATGAATGCTATCGCGGCATTGAAGTCAACCCGCAGGATATGCTTTGACAGACTGATTAACGCGCAGCGGAAAAAGATACGAACTATGAACGGATTGAATGCATTAAAAATGCGGCAGGAGCCGAAGCGCGGCGCAAAGCTTGCCGAAAAACTTAAATGTGAAAAGAGCAGCATACACTATCTCAGCATTTTGAACGGAAATACGCGGGGACTTGTTTGGACGGATGATCCGACGGCACCGCGGCTTGCGGTCGTATACAGTTATCTTTTGGGCGGATTCCAGATAATGGGAACTCCGCTGCAAACGGCGGAGGAATATGCCGCTTTCCGTCTGTTTTTTGAGAACAAAGTATTTCCGTTGGCAAAAGATGAATTCGAACTGAGTGAATTTGCATATTCCGCCGACACGGAAGAGCTTTCGGATATGATGCGCGTTGTTTTTTTCGACAAAGAGCTGTTCGAACAGAAACAGCTTGTTTATCGCACGGCAGAAGAATACAGCGCGGCGGAAATGCCGTTCATTCATGCGGCGGAGGGGCGGCCGATGCGCATTCGGCGTGCCTCGGAAAGCTTCCTGCGTGAGAATGCCGAGTTTGCAGGGGCCTATCTTCCCGAAATTTTGGAAAGCTACAAAAGCTTCGCCGATTTTTTGAAACATGGTTTTGCCTTTTTTGCGCTTGAGGGCGAGAATATCTGCGGAAACATAATTTCAAACGGAGAATACAACGGCTGCTTCATAGTCGGGGCGGATACAAAAGCGGAATATCGACGGCGCGGCATTGCATCGGCGTTGCTGCGCACCGCAATTGAATCTGCACGGGAGTGCGGGAATGAAATAATATGGGAGTGTGCGGAAGAAAACATACCTTCGGTGCGCACTGCCGAAAGCTGCGGAATGCATCGCTGCGGAGAGTTTTTCGTCCGCTGGTTTGAATTCGACCCGAAAACTCCGCAAGATTAATCAAATCGTTTCAACAGCTTGCGAAATTGAATTTTCGAAAACGAACATCGGCGCGGTCGTGAGGGCCGCGCTTTTAATATATTTTTAGAAATGGGATTTAATGCTTGACACGGCATAAATCGGTGGTATAATAATAACAGGAATCATTCCTAAGGAGGCGTGAATGACAAGGCAGCGACAGTTGATTTACAACATCATACAACGGGCGGACGATCACCCGACAGCCGAAATGATTTATGCAAGGGCAAAAGCCGAAATGCCGTCCATTGCATTCGGAACTGTCTATCGGAATCTGAAACTCATGGTCGATGCCGGAGAGATCCTTCACATTCCCGTTGCCGGTGAGCCGGACAGATACGACAAGACCATTCGTCCGCATGAACACATGCAATGCCTCGAATGCGGCAGGGTTGCCGACTGTGACCCGGGCGATCTGAAATCATATTTCAGCAGCAAAATCGGCGAAGAAATTGTTTCCTACACACTCAACCTTTTCTATATCTGCAATGAATGCAGACAGAAGCGGAAAAGGGAGAATAATCAAAAACGAGCATAAAATGCTGACCGGCGGCGCGTGCCGCAAAAATAAAAATCTTTGGAGGATAAAAGTATGAAAAAAGTTTGTATGTTCAGTATGTGGTTACGTTCATGAGGGCGATTCCGCTCCCGAAGTATGTCCCGTTTGCGGCGCACCCGCAGAAAAGTTCATTGAGCAGTCCGAAACAATGAGCTGGGCAGCAGAGCATGTTGTTGGCGTTGCACAGGGCGCACCCGAGGATATTATGGCGGATCTGCGTGCAAATTTCGCAGGCGAATGCACCGAAGTCGGTATGTACCTTGCAATGGCAAGGGTTGCACACCGCGAAGGTTATCCCGAAATCGGTCTCTATTGGGAAAAAGCAGCCTATGAAGAGGCTGAGCATGCTGCAAAGTTTGCAGAACTTCTCGGCGAAGTTGTAACTTCCAGCACCAAAAAGAACCTTCAAATGCGTGTCGAAGCCGAAAACGGCGCAACCGCAGGCAAGACCGATCTGGCAAAGCGTGCAAAGGCTCTTAACCTTGATGCAATTCACGACACCGTTCATGAAATGGCGCGTGACGAGGCTCGCCACGGCAAGGCTTTCGCAGGCCTTCTGAACAGGTATTTCGGCGAATAAGAATACGTTCGGTGATTATCCGAACGGCGGATAATCACGATATGCTGATTGCATATTCCGCATGACAAAACTCGGCACAGAATAAAGGTATCGCGGCCTCGTTTATGGAAGCCGCGATATTTTTATTTTATTTTAAATCAAAAGGCGAAAAGTAAACAGTGTTATTTCATTCCGATCTCAGCGCGGCAACGGGATCCTTCTTCGCCGCAATTCGCGAGGGTATGATGCCCGCAATAAGTGTCAAAACCATGCTTATCAGAACCAGTATTATGCCGGCACGCCACGGAAGGATGGCCGTCAGCGTGTCGATGCCTGTGAGCGACCGAACGATAAGGTTCAGCGGGATGCACAACAGCATTGATGCAATTATTCCGATCGCACCCGCACAGAAGCCGATAATCAGCGTTTCGGCATTGAACACGGATGAAATATCGCGTTTTGATGCGCCGATGGAGCGCAGAATACCGATTTCCTTCGTGCGTTCAAGCACTGAGATATAGGTAATTATGCCTATCATGATTGAGGATACAACCAGAGAGATGGCAACAAACGCGATAAGCCCGTATGAAACGGCATCGATCATTGTTGTAACTCCGGACATAAGCAGCGCAACATAATCGGTGTACTCAATAGCCTTATCCTCGTCTGCATTCCGGTTGTATTCCGCAATGTTGTCAGCGATAGCTTCCTTATCCTCAAATGTTGCAGCATACAAATTAACGGTTTTGGGCGAATCGGGATCGACCGCACCGAGTTTTTCAAGTGCTTCGTCAAGCGTTGTTCCGGAAACCTTTGACGGCATGAATTTATCATAGTATTCCGCAAGCTTGTCAACACTCGTGTCGTTTGCAATTGTTTTATCAAAAATATCCGCAACTGCGGCATATCCGGCCGTGCCGAAAAGATCGTTCGGTGCGGAATGTTCGAAAATAATCTGCATGATTTCGGCTTCGGCTTTGTCGGCATATTTCTTTTTTACGGCAGAAACAAGCTGTTCACGCATCAAAGTCCGAAGCTCTTCGTCCGTATAGTCGGAAAGATATTCCTCCGCAGTGGCAACATCAAACCCGTATGTTGCCGCCGCAAGCTGAACCATTGATTCACGCGTCGGATACATTGCCATGTATTCCTCAACAACTGCATCAAGCTCCGCCTGCTCGGGTTCGGCAATGATTTTTTTGTAGATTTCCGTTTTCTGCATGTCCGTAAGGGAGGCGAAGTAAGCGGTAACTTCTTCCGCCTTTTTGTCTGCCGACAGTTCGTTTTCGGAGTCCAAAGTGAAAGGAAGTCCTGTTAAAACATCAAGATTCACGTTTTCCGGGGATTTCTGTTCGCGGACAATTTCACTTTCGTTCGTTTTCTGAATTATATAGTCGGAAAGGGCGGAAGTGTAGCCGAAAACTCCGTTTACTGAAGCAGCCTTGTTGTCGTTCGGGCGAATAATACCTGCAAGCCGCAGATCGAGCCCGTTTTTGATAACGAGATCCATTGCGGCGGCGTCATCGCCGATATATTTCCATGAACCGCCGTTTTCGTCGGTCGAATACGATTTTGAGTAATAATCTGAATTCAATATCAGCTTGAATTTGGTGCCGATAAGCTCTTCAAACTTTGCGGAGCGTGTATCCGTCACGATTTCCTCGCCTTTAAGAACGGAGTTAAAAATCCTTGTGATTTCGGCGGTGTCCATAAGCCCGAGCATAGAAAGCAACGTCGGATACTTCGTTGTTTTTATCAATAACAAGCACAATATCGTTGGCACTCTTCGGCCATTCGCCCGCAACAAGCTCATATTGATTCAAAACAAGCTCGGAAACGAGCGCGCCGTCCGCTCCGGAAAGGATTTCGTCCCAAAGATTCATGTTTCCCATGCGGGAGGTCATCATGTTAATCATACTGACGCCCTTGTCGCCTTCGGATGTTTCATCATCGGCAAACAATGCGGAGGTCATATCCGTACTGTGATATTTCCCGTCCGTGCCGATGACATACGCGTTGACGGTAAGCCCGTAGCCGTACCGCACGGAGCTTACATATTCTCGAAGATCGGTCTTTGCGGTTGAAGCATCAAGCTCCGAGTCAATATACTTTTAAACGATGCAAGGTCATTTACTTCGTCTCCGTCCGAAACGGTTGCGTTCAGCATTTTGTAGAGCCGAGGATCGGAGTAAACTGAATCCGCATCACGGTTTTTCAGTGTTTCATCGTCCGTCTTTTCGTTTGCTGCCGTCAGCATACTCATGAAATCGTTCGGTTCGCGTTCGACGGTGATCGGATAGGAGGTCAAAGTATCTTTCTGGATTGCATTGACATAGTTCTGAATGCCGGTTGAAAGCGCAAGAATCAATGCAATGCCGATAATGCCTATCGAACCCGCAAAAGATGTCAAAAAAGTCCTGCCCTTTTTCGTTGAAAGGTTGTTTAAACTCAGCGAGAGCGCGGTAAAAAAGGACATGGAAGTCCGTTTTTCTTTTGTTTTTATCAAAAGTGCTGCCCGCCCTGCGTTCTTTTTCTTTCGTCAAAGTTCGTTCGTCATTGCTCACGGGGTTTGTATCGCTCGAAATCTGCCCGTCATGAAGCTTCACAATTCGCGTTGCATACTGCTCCGCAAGTTCGGCATTGTGTGTAACCATTATGACAAGGCGGTCTTTTGCGACTTTTTTCAGCAGCTCCATAACTTGGGTTCCGGTTTCGCTGTCAAGTGCACCGGTGGGCTCATCCGCAAGTAAAATATCGGGATTATTAACAAGCGCACGTGCAATGGCAACGCGCTGCATCTGTCCGCCGGACATTTGGTTCGGCCGCTTATGCTCCTGTCCTTTGAGCCCGACTTGTTCCAACGCTTCACATGCGCGTCTGCGCCGCTCCTGCTTTGATACGCCGGAAAGTGTCAGTGCAAGCTCAACGTTTGAAAGCACGGATTGGTGCGGAATCAAATTGTAACTCTGAAAAACGAACCCGACGGTATGGTTTCTGTAAGTATCCCAGTCGCGGCTTGTGTATTGTTTTGTGGAAACACCGTTGATAACAAGGTCGCCGCTGTCATAGCGGTCAAGCCCCCGATGATGTTGAGCAAAGTTGTTTTGCCCGAACCGCTCGGGCCCAAAACCGCAACAAACTCATTGCTGCGGAATTCAAGGCTCACGCTGCTCAGTGCGTTCTGAACAAGATCGCCGGTTTTATATTGTTTGGAAACTTTTTTTATTTCAAGCACTTTTCGTTGCCTCCGGACAGAAATTTGCGGACCGGATCCCGTCGATCCGCCTGCATACAGTATAACGCAGAATCATTAAAAAAACATTAACTCAAGTTAAAACAATGGAGAATTTCTGCGGCAAAAAAAGGCAGAATTCAGTCATTGCTCATCATGTTCGTACATCGGAAATGCTTTCGGGGCCGCGCTGCCGTGCCGCAGTCTGTTCCGAATGTGCTGAACGACGGTGGCGATGAATTCGGCATTTGTCGGCTTACCCTTTGCGGAATCCGTTGTGTTGCCGAAAAGCTCAAATTGCATGTAGAGATTCCCGCCCTCCCATGCACACTCGATGGAATAGCGAATTGCTCTTTCAACCGCGGCCGGAGTGGAGTGATAATACATTGCAACGTATTCATACATGCGTTTGAGATCCGCATCGACTCCGAATATGCGCATACAGACGAGCAGCCGCAGAAATTCCGTGCCGCGATGCTCGTTTTGCAGCCCGAGCGGCAGCAATATGGAATCGGTCACCATTGCATATCGACGCTTCTGTTCGTCCAGCTCGCTGAAAAACGCAGGGTTATTTATTGCCTGTTCAAGTGCTTCAAGATCCGATTTGCCGCGCTTTTTCTCATAGTCAAGACATTTTTCGATTATAGCTGCGGCCGTTTGTTCGACAGGGGCAGAAAATGAAAGCAGTCCGTCAATCTTTTCATTGCGGCTGATTCCGATAAGTGATTTCGTCATCTTAGGTGCACAAACAAAAAAACGTGCATTGCGGCACAGCTTGCTCTGCCGAAGGGTGTTTATCAGCGCGAACGCATCAATATCGGGAAGAGAAACGCTGACAACAAAAACCGAAGGAATCTCATCAAACAGCATTTTCCAAACATCATTGCCGCTGCGAACAGGCGGAAGCATATGCAGTGTGCCTCCCAAAAGCTCGGTAAGCCTGTTTGCGTATTCGCGCTTCTTATTCAAAGGACGTTCCTCACAAACAACAATCCCGCGAAGTCTGTCGATATCCGACAGGTTACCTGTCTCCATCAATTCCTCAACGGAACGCCTGCCGTTCAGGCAGACTGCCGAAAGCGGATCGTAAGGCGAGGCGTCTTCACTGTCCTCTGGTTCACGGAGACAATCCGTTTCATACAATTCGACAGGTTCCGGTATCTCAATAATTTCACCGTCATCGGCCGTGATCGCGCTTTGCTCAGCCTGCTTTTTTATGTCTTTTGCAGTTTTGCCGCCGGTGTAAACACTGCCGCACACGGTTGCAATGTGTGCAATCGAAGTTTTTTTGCGTCTGCTGCGCGGTTTTTCGGCTGTCAATCCGCCCTCTGTATCCGCTGTTTCGGCAGGTTGTTCCGCATTATCGGTTTTATTCGGTTTATCCATGTTCGGGATTCCTCCTCCGCAGATTACTGCTGTTAGTTTAGCACAGTCGGAATGCGGCGGCAAGTCCGTTTTGCCGCTTTTTTTGCCGCATCCTGTCGCGGAGGGCGAAACGATGTGTTCAAATCCGAATAAATCGGAGCCTTTGGAATATTATAAATATATTGAGTCGGCGGAGATATTGCATTTGTCCGAGTGCCGAAAAAAATTACCGCATAAATACCGAAAAATTTTTTAAAAAAAATGCGCAAAGCCGTTGACAAATGAATATTGTGCGTTATAATGAAGTTGATGATAGCTCATATATCCCAAATTTGGATGTTGTAGGGAGGCAAATAAACATGAAACCGTTCAAAACGCTGTGTGTTGTACTTCTGGCGGCAATGTTAGTTTTAACAACGGCTGCCTGCGGTTCAAAAGGGAAACCAAACGACAACCTGCAAACAGGCGGCAGTGCTTCACAGAAACAGGATAAAAAAACGATTGTCTGTTCCGCAGATTATCCGGAATATACGTCAGTTGATGATCTTTCGGCTCACGCAGACTATGTCGTATATGGAACGGTGCTGTCCGAGCGATATGAATCGATGTCTCTTCGTATTCCGGAAAGCAGCGCAGAACCTGCAGAAGCAGGGCAGGACAACGAGCAGACTGTTGTGACAGTCTATGAGGTTCGCGTGAAGGAAAGCTACTCCGGAGCAGCAAGCAGCGGAGATGTGCTTAAAGTAATGCTTTTGGGAGGAGAAAGTGAGGATACCGTTTGCCAATATGAAGACAGTCCCGAAATTGAAGTCGGTTCGAATATGTTTTCTTCCTCAGCGGAAGCCAAATTGTTGAAAACGGGGCTTGGCTTTTGAACAATACACAGGCATTGTATGCAGCCAACGGCGAAACTGTTTCGAAAACGGCAGAACAGGGATTTGCACTGTCTTTCGACCGGCTTGAAGCAATCAAAGCTCAGTGAACATAAAACCCGGCAGTGAGATTAGCTGTAAGGTTTTCCTACACTTGCAGAAAAGGGCAGGCGGCAGAGTGCCGCCCGCTCTTTATTTTCAGCTGCGGAACTTACAGTGCCGCTTATACGGAAAATTTAAAAATTTGCCGCGTTATGTCCAAAAAATAATTGCTATTGCCGCACTGCAGTGATATAATTTATGCGGCATGGCTGCCTGCAAAGACAAACATGCACAAAACGAAACAGGAGCAAGTACCATGAAAAAGCTTTTCGCTGCACTGCTGGCGTTTCTGATGGTTTTCACCGTTATGCCCGCAGCATTTTCCGCCGCAGCGACGGAAACACCCACAGAGAACGGACAGCAGCCGACGGACAACGCCGGCGTGACGCTGTTCGGTTTTGCCGATTGGAAACTTACAAACGGCGTGGCAGAACCTTCAAAGCCCTATAATTTTATCGGTTTCAATTCCGAAAATCCTTCTGCAGTTCAGTCAAAACTGAACCTTGGCAGCAAGCTTTCCTTTGCAGCCGAGATTATCGGAACAACGATTTATGCTTTTGCACACACCTACACCGATGATGCAGATGTTACCACTGCCGATGATCTTTACACCATCGACACCAATGCATCAACGTGGAGCGCGACAAAAGTCGGCGGCAACCACATGGATTACAGCGTTGTTGACCTGACTTACGCAGCCGATACCGACACCCTCTATGCAATGGTGCAGGAGGATGAAACGGCGGATCAGCTCATCATGACCGTAAATCGCAGCACCGGCGCACTGACCGAAGTTGCAAACCTTTCCGAACTTGAAGTTGCCCGCATCAACAAGTTTGCATATATCGGCGGCGGACAGTTCTACACCACTGCACATAACGGCGGACACGGCCTCATCATCAACACAAGCGGCAGCATCGTTCGCGAACTCGGACAGAGCGTATTCCCCGGCGTCGAACAGCTCACCGCCGTGACGTATTATCCGCAGGGCAATTGCCTTTTCGGTGTTGCTTTCCGCAACATTCCCGCAGGCAATTTCGGCATCCTGCTCAGAATCGATCCCCAAACGGGTGAATCCGAAGAAATCGGCGCAATCGGCGGCGGGTTCGGATATTCGCTCACGAGCATTTTCCCGGTGCCCAATGTTCAGATAAGCCTTCCCGAAGTGCCGGATACGGAGGCACTGAATGCCGCACTGAATGCCCAGGGCAGCAATTTGACCTTCATGAACGACGGCAACGCTCCGTGGGTCGTTCGCAGCGACAACGGCAGAACTTATATGCAGTCCGCAACGCAGGATGCACATAACAGCTCCACAACGATAAAGGCTGTGTTTAACGGCCTTACCGCCGGTCAGGTGCTTTCCTTCGACTGGATGGTTTCAAGCGAAAACAATTACGATTGGCTCAGCTTCTATGCCAACGAGAACCGCGTTGACAGAATCAGCGGCACCGCAAATTGGACAACAAAGACCTACACCGTTCCCGCAAACGGAGATTATACCTTCCGCTGGGTTTATTCAAAGGACAGCAGTATGTCAAGCGGCAGCGACTGCGGTTCGATCGATAACATCTCCATCACGGGAACTCAGCCCGCACCCTATGATCCCGGCGCACAGGCCGACGAGTTGGATGCAGCTGTTAATGCAGTCGGCAGCACGCTGCATTTCATGAACGATCCCCTCAATCCGTGGGCGATTGACACAAGCGAAAACGGCAGGTTGAGCGTAAAATCAACAGTCGGAAGGTCAGAGCGTCATCAGGTGCTCTATACCATCATTCGCAACGCAAAGGCGGGCGATGCAGTCTGCTTTGATTGGAAAGTTGTAACGCAGGGGCTTCCCGTCGGCGGCGAATACGGCTCGATCAGCATTGATAAGCTTGTTTTCCGCATCAATCAGGCGATTGTTGAACAGATCAGCGGAACAACCAATTGGGAGAACTGCGCGTATATAATCCCGCAAGACGGTGATTATTACTTCTCTTGGGATTTCATTGCCTATGATGAAAGCGAAGTTGTGAATGCTGTTACCTCATGGGTCGATAATGTTTCCTATGTTGAAGATTATGTTCCTCCCGTTGCTCCGGGCGACCCCGCTCAGTTCAATGCGGCAGTCAACGCACCCGGCGAAAACAGGAGCTTTGTCAACGACTATGCTCATCCTTGGGTTGTTGTCACCGACAGCGGCCGCAGCTGCGTGCGCAGCGATATTGCAGGTATGCGCCTGACTGAAACCGAATTCACGATTGACATGGGATATCTTGAAGCAGGCTCGGTGATTTCATTTGATTGGAAAACAAGCAGCGAAATGTACGGAGACAGAGTTTGCCTCACACTCAATGGGCTTACGCAAAAAGTTGCTTCGGGTCAAACTCCTTGGAGCTCTGTACGATTCGAAGTTCCCGTTTCAGATTATTACACTGTTGGCTGGAAATATGAAAAAAGACGATATGTGCGATGAATATGACGACTGCGTTTATGTTGACAACGTAAAGATCGAACCGGTATATAACGGAGAGTATTACACGGTCACTTTCATTGACGGTGTTGACGGCAGCGTCATTTCCGAAGTTTCCGTTCCCGAAGGCGGCTCTGCGAATTTGCCCACTCCGCCCGTGCATGAGGGCTACACCTTCAGCCATTGGGAAGGAACCTATCAAAACGTATCCGCCGACAGCACCGTAACCGCTGTTTACACTGCAAACGGTATCATGGGCGATGTTGACGGTGACGGCAGAGTTACCATTGCGGACGCAGTCGCAATCATGCGCCACGCGCTTGATTTGACTCACATTCCCGAACAGTACCTGCCTTTTGCCGATGTCAACGGTGACGGCACCGTAAACCTTTCGGATGCCGTAACGGTAATGCGCATGGCAATCGGTGTTATGTAATCTGAATTCCGCAAGCATGAATTAAAACAGATTGATTTTACACTGTTCAGCTGACGAAAAATCAATCAAATAACAAAAAGCACCCCACTTGTTAACATTATAATGTTTAACAAATGGGGTGCTTTTCAATTAGCAGAGCGGGTGATTCTTTTTGCTTTTTAAGCAGGCAATGCGTGAAGCGTTCAGCCCGTGAGCAATCCGTATTTTTTCTTGATTCTGCGCAGTTTATTGAGTATCGGGCGCGTCAGCACCAAAAGAAAAACCACCGTTGCACCGGCAAAAATAAGGTTGAACGGCAGCCCTGAAGCATATGCTGCAAGCAATGCCGCCAACGTCGGTTCGAACCCGCCATAAGGACATATGCCGAATCCATGATGCCGCCGTAGATGAAAAAGGTTGATAATGCACCGTAAAGGCACAGTAGTGCACGCTGAGTTTTTGTTCTGATATCCTTGCGGAAGACCAGCCCGGAGATGAATCCCAGCAGCCCGAGTGCAAACATCTGCCACGGTGTCCACGGACCTTGCCCGAAAAACATGTTGGATACAAATGCGGTTAATGCACCCGTAATGAAACCGGCCTCGCACCCGAGTGAAACGCCTGTGATGATTACTGTTGCAGCAATGGGCTTGAATTGCGGAAGCATATAGAATGCGGCACGTCCTGCAACACCGAGTGCGGTCATTACGGCAATCACAACAAGCTCACGCGCACGCGGGCGTCGCTTTTCAAATATCATAAGGAACGGAATAAATGAACATATGATTATGAGTGATGCGGTGATATAATAATACCGATCGTTAAATTCAAGCATTCCGACTGCAATAACGGCGGGAACGAACACAAGCAGCAGCACGATCGAAACAATACGCCGGCGAAGCTCGGCCTTTTCAGTCTTATACCGCTTTGCAGTGTTCGGCTTTGATTCCGATCGTTCGTTTTTTGTTTCCAAGGCGGCAGGCTGCTTGTCAGTCATCGTTTTTCTTCCTTTCGCAGCGGTTTGCGTAATCAATGACCTGTTCCGAAGTCAACGCATCGGGGATTATTCCGCGGGAAATGCGGCAGGCAGATGTTGTGTAAAAACTGTTGCCGAGGAAAACCTCATGCGGCGTGCCTTCCGCAATAACGGTTCCGTTGAAAAACATTGCGCATCTGTCTGCAAATTCGGCACAGAATTCAATATCATGCGAAACAAGAACGATTGCCGTCCCGCGCGCCGCAAGCCGACGCAGCAAGGCTCCGAATTCAGCCTTAAAGAAAGCATCCATGCCTTTGGTCGCTTCGTCAAGAAAAATGACTTCGGGTTCGGGCAGGAGCAGCTTTGCAATTGCAGCACGCTGCATTCACCCCGCTTATGTCATACGGATTGCTGCCAAGGACGCTTTGAAGCTGCATAATGTCGATAACCTCTTCGATTCCGGAGCGCGGAAGCTTATATGCTTTGGCAGTCGCTTCCAACTCTTCGGCAACGGAATCCATAACAAAGCAGCAGAGCGGGTTTTGAACAAGAACTCCGATTTTTCCCGCTGAGCCTTTATCCTTCCGAAATGTTGAAATCGGCTTTCCGCGGTATTTGACTTTTCCGCGATACGGGCTAAAAACTCCTGCTGCGGTCAAAAGCGCGGTGGTTTTGCCGGCGCCGTTTCCGCCGACGATGCAGGTAAGCTCGCCTGCATGAACATCGAAATTCATACCGCACAGTATGTCTTTGGAATCTTTTTCATATCGAAACCATGCTTCCCGAACGGATATAACTGTTTCGGTGTTTTTTCTGTTTTTGCTTGATTCAGCCTTTGCGGAAGCCCGGATTTGGTTTTCCGAAGCTTTGTGTCGGCAGGAATCCAACGAAAAATTATTCAAAAGGTAATCACGGGCACTGCGAACTTCAAGCGGTGCGCCGCGAAGATTTTGCCCGTTTTGGCGTGTTTTTGCAAAAATGCGAACGGAGGAAGGCAGAACGCTGAAAAACTCATCATCATCCCGCAGTTTTTCGGCGGCATCGGCGGGAGAACAGTTCGAAACAATGCTCCCGCTCCGCATGAAGACAACGCGATCAACCATGGGAAAAAGGTTTTCAAGTCGGTGTTCGGTGATAATGACGGTTGTTCCGAGTTCGGAATTAATGCGCTTGAGCGTGTTGAAAAACTCGCCCGCCGCAATAGGGTCAAGCTGAGAAGTCGGTTCATCCAAAAGCAGAAGCTGCGGCTGCATAACCGTGACCGCAGCAAGACAGAGCAGCTGCTTCTGTCCGCCGGACAAAGCGGAAACAGGGCTGTCGAACCAATCTCTGATGCCGAAAAAACTTGCCATCTCCGCAATGCGCACACGCATTTTTCGGTTATCCGTGCCGAGACTTTCAAGTCCGAAAGCCAATTCGTGCCGAACTTTATCCGTCACGATCTGCATCTCCGGATCCTGCATAACAAATCCGATCTTTTCGGACTGTTCGCGAAACGACAATTCTTCAATGGCTTTTCCGTTAAAATAAATTGCACCGCTCTTTTCGCCGTGCTGACTCAATGCCGGTTTACACTGCCGCAAAAGCGTGCTCTTGCCGCAGCCGGATGCACCGCATATAAGAACAAACTCGCCGGGCTGTATTTCAAGATTAATGCCGCTGAGTGCGGGCTGCGCTGCTTCAGGGTATGTAAAATTCAGATTTTTGATTTCAAGTAATGCCATGCAACGGACTCCTTGATGTTCATAATTACGGGTATCAGCAGCGTGAGTGCATATGCAATACATGCGGCGATAAACAGCGGTGAGGCGGGGTTCATGCGAAATTTCGGAAAATATGTGACGGTGATTTTGCCGCAGCCCGCCGCTGTTCCGAAAATTGCAATAAAAAGCGAAACAACCGTGTCCCGCCCGTCAAAGCGAAAGTCGGTATAAAAACTGCGCGGATGAAGCCCGAATCCCCGCGCCCGCATTGAATCTGCGGTTGTCACTGCGCTTTCCAAAGCCCATGTGATAAGCGCGGAGAAGATAAAAAGGCCGCTTTTGGCGCGTTTAACAATGCTTTTTGATGCAGGATCCCCATCCGAACAACGCTGCGCAAGTGCGATTTTTTTCGCTTGTTTTGTAAACAGCGGAACAAAGCGCAGCGCCATGGAAAGCACAACAGCAAGCGACGGAATGATTCTGCCGAACAGATAAAGGATTTTATCATCGGTTATTATGCGATTGAAGCATGAAAAAATAAGCAGAACAGAACCAAGCATAACTCCGGATGCCGCGCCGTATGCAACGGATTCAAGCGTCACCGGATTGCGCTTAAGGTAAAAAGCACCGTAAGCCCCTTTGTGGTTGAAAAATCGGGTTCAGAATTGCCGTCAGAAGCATCAGCGGCAGAATGAACCTGCAAAAAAAACCGAAGTGCATCCCGCATGCCATTAAGCTGCACAGTCCATGCAAGGGCGGATAAAAACGAGATTCCGAGCAGCATGGGGTGCAGCAAAAGCATCGGCATTGCAAGAGCAAACCCGAAATAGATGATTGCCGCCGTCGGATGTATTGTGTCAAAACAATCTCTCTTCATCTGTAAAAACGCGCTGCCGTGTCAGCCGGTAACTTCGGCGCCGACGTCTTTGCCGTAGTTGCAGGTGTAATGCCACTCAATGCTGTCTCCGGGCTGAACTTTATAATTGCTGCAGCCGTAATTCGGATAAACTCCGTTCACGCTGTACACCCAGCCGCTGCCCTCACCGCAGTCAAATTCGTAAAGGTTGTTGATTCCTTCAATGTATGCGCTGTTGAAAACAGGGGTATAGCTGGATTCCATATGGATTTGCCTGTTTCGTGTTTCGCGGCAGAGAATATCGAAAACAGTCTCGCCATCGTTAAAGGACACGGATGTTTTTTTAAGTATTATTCCGTCGGACGGAAGCACGGAAAGTTTATCGGGGTCGAGCATCTCGATGTTTTGCAGTATCGTGCCGCACTCGATGAGCATTGTGCAGGTCTGCCCGTTTTCGGCGGAGGGAATATCCGAACACCCGGGGAATACGACTGTGCAGACAAACGCAAGCATCGCAAGCAGCAAAGCGGAAATACGCCGGCTGCCGCACGAATTTTTCCGTTTAATAAAGGACAAAGATTTACTCATGGATATCACCGTTTTTGTTTCAAAATTGATTATTGCCGCCTGTTTCGCTTTTTGATAACGAAATATGCAGCGGTTCCGAGGAGGCAAACTGCTGCGGCAGCGATAACAACGTCAAAAACACGACTGCCTGATTTTGTTCGGTCGCTGCTCTGTGCGGAGGCCGATTCACGCGGTGAAACAGCGTCGGTTGTTTCGATTTCCGCAGTTGCATCAGGTTCAAAAGAGGGACGGTTCGGCGAGGTTGACGCGGCAGAGGCGTCTGTCGGCACTGCATCGGTTGCAGGCGCATCAGTGTATGCCGCATCGGTTGCTGCCGTGTCGGTTGCCGGTGCAGTTGAATATGCTGCATCCGAAGATGCTGCATCGGTCGGTGCCGCCGTTGGTTTGCCCGTCGGCTTCGGCGTGGGTTTATCGGTTGGCTCGGCGGGAGAGACGGGGGAGACATCGTTCATGTTGTAAAGCGAGCTTCGCCCGGAAAGAAATCTGTCGTACGCGCAAAGTGCATATGCAGCCTGTTCGGTTGCCATTGAATTTGCGCCGCCGTTTGCCATGTGTGCAAATCCGCCGCCGACATAAAAAGCACAGAGTGCGTCAAGTGCCGAGTTTCCGTTTTTGATAAAGCGCGAATCCTTATGTGCATTGATTCCGACCGTGCTGAGCGCAACGAGCACTTGGGAGCAGCTTTCGGAGGTTTCAACACCGTCGGAGGAAAAACTTCCGTTTGCATTTTGCAGTGCGGAAAGCTTTTCAACACCGCGTTCGATTGCGGCGGCCGCCTTTCTATACGGTGCAAGTGCGGTTATCGCCATTGCGGTAATATCCGCTTCCGCTGCACCGAGTCCGAGTGCCCAACCTCCGCCGTCACATTCGCGTGAGAGCAAAAGGTCAACGCATTGGGATTTTATATCACTCATGCCGTAATCCTTATTGCAGTCCAATGCAATAAGTGCAAAAATGACGCCGTTCAGACCCTGTTTTTTTTACATAGTTGAAATCACCGAGAGGCGCGGTAAAGATCAAACCCTGCGACAGAGCGTGCATCACGTCCGATTGAAGAAAGAGCGATAATAAGGCGCGAGTTTTCGGTGGATTTTTGAGGGTGCAGTTTCGGCGAACCGTTTGCGGCGACAAGCTTTTCGATTTTGGCATAGTATTCGGAAAAATAGCCGCTCTGTGTCGGATAGAACCCGCTGCGTGCAAGTGCAAGCACCTTCCATTCGCCGCCGACCGAACCGAATTCGGGCTTTGCGCCGCCTGCAAGGGTTCTCAAAACGGCGGAGTACTGCGCCGCATATCCGCTCCTGTGATCCGCCGTGCGGGCGGAATGAAGGGGCTGCTCGCTTTGCATGAAAAAGCTCGTTTGAGCAGAAATACCCTGAACGGGAACGGCGCAAAGCACCATTCCCGCAATCAGGGTAAGGATTATGGAAAATGTAAGAGGATGTCTTTTCAAATTATCGGTACCGACCGAACGGTACATATCGGTTCCTGTTCCGCGAAACAAATTCCGCAGAACTGATTCAATTCGGCTTTATTCCTTTACTTCAGCCGTTAATTGCAATGCGGAGTGCGAGAAGCGCATCGGTCAGCGCAACTGTTCCGTTGCCGTCAACATCCGCCGCTTCAAGTGCGCTGCCGGTAAGGATCTGAAGCTGCATTGCGTGGCGGGCAATGAGCAGTGCATCGGATGCTGTAACAACTCCGTCACCGTCCGCATCTCCGGGAATAACGGAAACGGGTACGAGTGCATCGGTCAGCGCCTCGGCCGCTGCGGTGAGAACAGCCTGAGAGGATGTGATATCGGTGAGCGCGGATTCAAACGCAGTGAATGCGTCATGTGCCGCACCGCCTTCGGAAATCTGTGCGGAAAGTGCGGGATCCGAAAGAACGCTTGCATAAAGCTCGGTTTCGCTGCTGCGGGTCACGCCGTACGCGGGGTTGTCGAATTCGGGAAACATGCCCCAACCATCGCCGATTCCGAGATCCATGCCGTATCCGTAAACCGTGTACATCCAACGGTAAACCTTGTTGTCCGTAACTGTTGCCGCACCTGCGCCGACAGGAAGTGAAACATCGTTTTCAACGTACATCCAGCCGCCGAGATCGCTGTATTCAAACTCGCTGAGGATACCGTCGCCGTTTTCGGTACCGTTCCAGCCGCCGGGCTGATAACCGAGGTTCTCCTCCGCCCAATCGGGGTAAGCTTCAAGTTCGGTCATAAGATAAGCGGGAACGGAAGGGGATGCCCCTGCTGCAAGCTGCGGGCAGCCGATGCCCTGAATGTAGCTTGCGTCATCGTCAGCAGCGCCGTTCATGACGCAGGCAAGGGAGTTGGCTGCAAGCACCCTTGCGGTAAGCTGTGCAAGGGTTTCGCCGGGATTATATGCAACCACGGTGGGTTCAAGCACGTAACCCCAGCCGAGCACGAATGCTTCAACGCAGATAACGGTTGTTCCGGGTGCAAGATTATACTCGTTAATGCCGGATTCGTTTGCATTCGGTGCGGCAAACGCCGAAACGGACGAAAGCATGATTGAAAGCACAAGAATAAAAGAAAAAAGTTTTTTGCAGAGTTTCATTGTTACATTACCTCCGTGTAATTATTTTGCTTCTGCAAGCCTGTTGCGGCGGAAGGGCTGACAACATAAAAGGGAACTGCATCCAAGATACAATTCCCGAAAGAGCTTCTGCTTTGCCTTTGCAAAATGGCTGCCTATCTCCCGAGAACCACCGTAAACCGAAAACACGGCAGGTCTCCTGGCTTCCGAGTCGTTCTAATGCCCTCGCCTTCCCATGCTGCACGGCAGAAAATCTGCGCCGCAAAGTGGCATATCGAGGGGGTCGTCATCGGTTACAGTAGCGGGGACTGCTGCGGAATTGAACCGCATTCCCTTTTAATGCAGCGTTGAAAAGCTGCAACCGCGTTTTCATATTAAATTAATAAGGGCGGCACGGATTGTCGAACATCGGGCGCATGGGAAAGTGTTTCCGCCCGCACGAATGCCCGCAAATCCTTTGAACCGTAAAAAGCATAGCACAAACGGCGGAATGTGTCAAATATATTTATTTGCATCTCTTTTAAATGCAAAAAGAAAATATATATCGAATTTGTGCTTTACAAACGACTCAGAGTACTGGATAATAGCTTCCATTGAGGGGCATTAGCTCAGCTGGTAGAGTGCCACACTGGCAGTGTGGATGTCAGCGGTTCGAGTCCGCTATGCTCCACCACATATGAAAAATCCGAACTTATTCCCCATCGGGAATGCGTTCGGATTTTTCATTTTTATCAAGGATATTATCGATTGAGCGTGGGTCCCCGGTTTTGCCTTGCGCAAAACCGGGGCTTTGTACATTCGACGAAGCATTCCTCCTTCTGTACAATAGCAGTATCAACCAAAAGGGGATTGCATATGGAAGTTCAGTACATTAGCGGGGCGGCGTCCAGGATGTCTGTTTCTGCGAATTTGACGGCCCCGCTTCCGGAAATGTCCTTGTCATTTTTGAAGGATAATAACCGATTATGACAATGACCTCCGTAATGCAGGTCTTGTTGTGATAACCCTGACGGGAAGGGCAGGAAAATACCGAGCGGTCTGCTTCAGATTCCCGCCGACTTCTGCTGCGCAGAACTGGCTTCCGCCTACCTTGAGGACGGCGGTCAGTACGTCTATTTCCGGGAAGCCGGCACGCCCGTGTTACTATATGTGGGAGAAGCAGAACCGGAAGGCAGCCTGATTCCGGCTTGACAGCGATGCGAGTCCCAATGTATAATTTCCCTGAGGGCTGTACGGTCCACAAAAGCAGAAAGGAGATAGGATTTATGGAACAAAAGCAGCGTGTCCGCCATCGTGATGAGGCTGTTGAACCGATTGAGTGCTGTCTCCGGACAAACGATATTCCGCCCCACGGGAAGCTTCCCGCAGAACGGGAAATGTGTGAAATGTGGGGGCTGAACCGCACAACGCTCCGCGCTGCCATCCGCCGTCTGACGGAAACGGGCAGCCTGTAACAGCCTGAAGGGATCAGGAACATATGTTGCGCCGCCCAAGCCGGAGCGCAATCTTCAGGATGCAAAGTCCACCACGGAATCCGTCAGCGGGGAGTAAAGCATCGGAATTACCTATGCCGCAGAATCGGAAGCAAGGCAGCTTCGCATAGAGGAAGGTGGCAGCCTGTTCTTCCTGACCGGCATTGCCCGGGATTACAATAACGTTCCGGTGGAATTCTTTAAGTCGGCGGCGCGGCCGGATATGGTTCGCTTTTCAAGCATTCTGCGCAAGCATCGGACGGAGCCTGAAAGGAGACAACCTCTATGAAACTGGCAGCAGTTGGAAGTAACTGCGTTGACTTCTACAACAATATTGAAAACGGAAAGGCCTATCCCGGCGGCAGCCCCGTCAACGTGGCGGTCTATACCGTTCGCCTGGGGGGCGAGGCCTCCTATACCGGCCCGGTGGGCGATGACGTCTACGGAAAAATCATGCAGGAGGCCATTGCGGCCAAGGGTGTGGATACCTCCCATCTGCACGTCAAACCCGGCAAGACCGCCGTCTCTCAGGTGGAGCTGCTGGAGGGTGAACGGGTATTCGGCGATTATGAAGAGGGCGTTCTGGAGGACTATACCCTCTCCGAGGAGGATATGGACTTCATCCAGACCCATGACATGGTGGTCTGTGACCTGTGGGGCAAGGTTGAGGGGCAGTTCCGGGCGCTGAAGGCCCGGGGCATCCCCACTGCCTTTGACTGCGCCACCCGTCCCGAGGACGAGGCCAGCCGGATCGCCATGCCCTATACAGACTACCTCTTCTTCTCCAGTGATGACGGCGACACACCTGCCCTCCGGGATCAGATGAAGGGCTACCACTCCCGGGGCCCCAAGCTGGTCATTGCCCTGCTGGGCGAGCATGGCAGTCTGTGCTACGACGGAAGCGAGTTCCATAAATTCGGCATCGTTCCCTGTGAACACCTTGTGGACAGCATGGGCGCGGGCGACAGCTATATCGCCGGCTTCCTGTACGGCATTGTGGAGGGGCTGCCCATCGATGAGGCCATGCAGAAGGGAGCGGCCAACGCCACCGAGACGCTGAAGTATTTCGGCGCCTGGTAAGAAAAAAATGTACGGCGCTGCCCTCCGAAAATGAGCTGGCGAATGAGTATGATGCGACCCGGCAGACGGTTCGCAACGCCTTGACACGCTGGCAAACGAAGGTCTGCTGCGGCGTGTGGCGGGAAAAGGCGCCTTTGTCCCGGGAAGCCACATCGAACGGGATCCGGAAGTACTGAAAGGGTTTACCCAGACCATGCCGGATCGAAATGTGATGCCCCCTCTATCAAGGTTCTCAAGAAAATGATACGCTCTGCCGGAGCAAAGTACGCCATGATGTTTGGGATTCATCCGCAAGATGAGATATTCTATATCAAGCGGATGTGCTATGGCCATATGTATCCGGAAGCACCGGGGGATCATGAATGGCCCTACCGGGACAAAGCGATTCGGTACGCTTTCCAATTCTTCCGCAATATGGATATGAAAGCCACACCAATTTATTAGCAAGTCGCGTCTTTTGACAGGAAAGGATCGAATATAGTATGAATTACGAATCGAAAGCTTGGGCCGAGGCCAAGGGTGCCTGCCTGAGAAACTTCAACGAGCAGGGCGATATCGACAGTGTCAATGGTGCGCTGGCTCTGCGTCCCAAGATTGAGAAGATCGTGGATCGATCTTGGAGGAAGGCTTTGACAACATCTATTTCATCGGTATCGGCGGCACCTACGCTTCCGCGATGCAGGTTGAGGTCTATATGAGGGGCAAGTCTTCTCTGCCTGTATATGTGGAGAATGCTGCGGAGTACCTGACAACCGGCAACAAGCGGCTGACTGACCGCTCTGTGGTTATTTACTCCACCGTCTCCGGCAACACCAAGGAAATGGTGCAGCTCATTGACACTGTGAAGGCTCGGGGCGTGCGGGTGTTCGCCTTCATCGATACCCCCGGCTCCACCCTGACCCGGGAGGGCAAGTGGGATTATCTGGTGCTCTACCCCAAGAACGAGCAGCTGAAATTCTTCATGGTCGCCAACTACCTGATGTACAAGAACGGCGAATTCCCCGACTATGACCGCTACAATCAGGAGATGGAAGCCCACCTGGCGTTGGATCTGGTGAATATTGAAAAAATTTCCGACGCATGGGCCTACGACTACGCGGAAAAGAAGGTTGCCTTCCTGAAGGAGCATCCCGATCTTCCCCACTACTTTGTGGGCGCCGGCAACCAGTGGGGCGCTACCTACTCCTATGCCATGTGCTACTGGGAAGAGCAGATGTGGATTCGCACCAAGTCCATTACCTGCCCCGAGTTCTTCCACGGTATGCAGGAAATCCTGGTGGCAGATACCCCTGTGACCCTGTTCATGGGTGAAGACGAGCAGCGTCCTCTGGCAGAGCGGGTAGCCCGGTTCCTGCCTAAGGTCTGCGGCAACTATACCATTATCGACACAAAGGAGCTGCCCATGGAGGGCATCAGTCCCGAATTCCGGGGCTCACTGTCCCATCTGATGATGCACGCCGTGAACAACCGCGTGGATGCTTACATGGAACTGTTCCTGCGCCATCCACTGTCCATCCGCCGTTACTACCGGCAGTTTGATTATTGATAGCCTTCATCTCTTAACTGCCTGCTGCGGGGGCTTCGGCACCCAAAGCGGGCTGAGCGAGGGATTGTCAGCTCCCGGCTGTGCCTGGGAGTTTTTTTGCAAAGGAGAATGTGTATGCTTTGGCCCGAGCAACTGTTTCATATCAAAAAGCCCATCATTGCCATGCTGCATCCGGATGCACTGAAAATGCTCTATTTTATCAATTTTATCAATTTTATCAATCCGGAGTCAGACGGGAATCCGGACACACGCCCTCTGTCAGAGATTGCCCGCTCCGCGATCTTTAATGCCCACCCGGACGGCCTGTGCATCAGTGCCAACGCCGCCGGTCAGGATGTGGATGATGCGCTGATCGCCAGCGTAAAGCAGGCAGCGCCGGAAGTGGCGGTGCTCTGCAATACCGGCTGCCGGCCGGATACCATCGCCCGGAAGCTGCCCTAAGTTCGGATTTAACCGGTATGTGTTCACAACGCAAATAAAAACACCGAGTTTTCGGCGTTTTTAATTTATCATTTTGATAGCTTTTTTGCAGCCTGCGCCGCAATAATTTTATTTTAATATTCCGAATTGAATTTTACATGAAGTTTAAAAGCACTTCATTTTGAAAATCCAGTCCGCGCTGTGTAAGCCGCATTGAATCATCCGTAACTTCCATATTCCCCGCAAGGACAGCATCGCTCACGGCGGAGGCATAGTGCTCAACGGGGTCAATGCCGAAACGTTGTGCGAATTCCGCGCGGTCAATGCCCTTTATCTTTCTGAGACCGACCATGATGCACTCAAACATCTCATCCCCGCGGGAAATCTCTTCGGTCATTTCAACGGGCAGCTTTCCGTCGTTAAGTGCGGCATTGTAACCGCCGAGCTCCGCTTTGTTTGCAAAACGAACCCATTTGCCGTTGACATGAAGTGCGGAGTGCGCATTCAGCCCAAGGCCGAGATAGTCGCCGTTTGCCCAATAGTTCAAATTATGGCGGCATTCGCGGCCCGGAAGGGCAAAGTTGGATATTTCATAACGCTCGTAGCCAAAGTCACGGAGCAGGTCGAAGCCGGCATCTTCCATATCAGCAACGGCATCTTCGTCGGGAAGCTCGATTGACCCGTTCCGCACTGCTTCAAACAGGGGTGTTCCCTCGGCAAGAATGAGAGCATAGGATGAAATATGTTCCGCACCGAGTTCCGCCGTGCGCCGTATCGTGTCAAGATAAGATTCGGAACTCTGTCCGGGCAGACCGTGCATGATATCAACATTGATGTTGTCGAAACCTGCCTGCCGTGCAAGCTTAAATGCACGGAAAAAATCTGCGGCGGTGTGAATGCGTCCGACTGCCTTAAGCACAGCGTCATCGGCACTCTGAAGTCCGAACGAAATACGGTTGATTCCGCAGTCGCGATATTGAACGAGTTTTTCGTATGAAACGGATTCCGGATTGCATTCGATTGAAATTTCCGCATCGGCGGGGAAAGCAAAGTTTTCGCGGAGCTTCGCCGCAAGGCGCGGAATCATCCCGGCGGGCAAAAGACTCGGCGTTCCGCCGCCGATGAATACGGTTTCAAACTCCTTTTTCGGGAGCATCGGCGAAATAAGGTCGATTTCCCTGAAAAGGGCTTTGAAATATTGCTCAAATGCGTCCTGTTCGCATCCGCCGAAACTTACAAAGTCGCAGTATGCGCATTTTTTCCTGCAAAACGGAATGTGAATATAAAGTCCGCTCATGGTTTTCTCCGTCAATTAATGCGCAGAACGCTCATGAATGCTTCACTGGGCAGTTCCACGGAACCTATCTGTCTCATGCGCTTTTTACCTTCTTTTTGCTTTTCAAGCAGCTTCTTTTTACGCGTGATGTCGCCGCCGTAGCATTTTGCAAGAACATCTTTGCGAAGAGCACGCACGGTCTCTCTGGCAATGATTTTGCCGCCGATCGCAGCCTGAATCGGAATTTCAAACTGCTGCCGGGGAATGACTTCCTGAAGCTTTTCGGCGACGGCACGCCCTTTTTTGCATACGCTTTGTCGCGGTGAACAATGGTTGAAAGCGCGTCGCACATATCGCCGTTAAGCAGAAAATCGAGCTTAACGAGATCGGAGGGGACGTATTCGCTGATTTCGTAATCAAACGATGCATAGCCCCTGCTGCGGCTCTTCAGACTGTCGAAAAAGTCAAAGATGATCTCGTTCAGCGGGATGGAGTAGGAAAGTTTTACACGAGTCGGGTCAAGATAGACCATATCGATGAAGATACCGCGCTTTTCGATGCAAAGCTCCATAATTGTGCCGACATACTCCGGCGGGGTCATGATGTGCGCGGAACACATGGGTTCTTCCATGCGTTCGATTTCCGTAGGTGCGGGCAGGTTTGCGGGGTTGTCGATCCAAACTTCGCTGCCGTCCGTCATGATAACGCGGTAAATTACGCTGGGCGCAGTGGTAACAAGATCAAGATCAAATTCGCGTTCGAGTCTCTCCTGTGCAATTTCCATATGCAAAAGCCCGAGGAAACCGCAGCGGAAGCCGTAGCCGAGTGCCTGACTGGTTTCGGGTTCAAAACTGATGGAAGCATCGTTCAGAATGAGTTTCTCAAGCGCATCGCGCAGGTTTTCGTAATCCGCACCGTCGGCGGGATAAATTCCGCAGAATACCATGGGGTTCGCGTGCTTATAGCCGTGCAGCGGCTCCTTGGCGGGGTTTGCCGCAAGGGTTATCGTGTCGCCGACTTTGGTTTCGGCAACGGATTTAATGGATGCGGAAATGTATCCGACTTCGCCGGCGGAAAGCTCGTCCGTGGGCTTAAGGCTTGGGGAGAACACGCCGACTTCCGTAACGTCGAATTCATTGCCTGTGTGCATGAAGCGGATTCTGTCGCCTGCACGCACAACGCCGTCCATGATGCGCACATAGCTCAGCGCACCCTTGTAATTATCGTAAAAACTGTCAAAAATCAAAGCACGCAGCGGCTTTTCGGTATCGCCCTTCGGCGCGGGAAAATCCGTCACGATGCGCGCAAGCACCTGTTCAACGTTCAGACCCGTTTTCGCGGAAACTCGCGGAGCATCCTCGGCAGGAATACCGATTACATCTTCGATTTCCTGAATCGCATTGTCCGCATCGGCGGACGGAAGGTCGATTTTGTTGATTACAGGCAGAATTTCCAGTCCGTTATCAACCGCAAGATAGACGTTTGCAAGAGTTTGCGCTTCAATTCCCTGCGTTGCGTCAACGATAAGCACCGCTCCTTCACAGGCAGCAAGTGCGCGGCTGACTTCGTAAGTAAAGTCAACATGCCCCGGAGTGTCGATAAGGTTGAACATATAACGTTTTCCGTCGGTATGGGTATAAAACATGCGTACGGCGGTGGATTTTATTGTGATGCCGCGCTCGCGCTCAATGTCCATGGAGTCCAAAAGCTGCTCTTCCATGTCGCGGCTCGAAACGGTGTCCGTAAGCTCCATCAGCCTGTCCGCAAGGGTGGATTTGCCGTGATCAATATGCGCAATGATGCAAAAATTCCTGATTAGTTCCTTTGGGTATGCCATTTATCCTCCGAAAAAGCGTGTTCCGCGTATCACACACGGAGAACTCCGCCGTCAGTCAATATTTTATCAGTATGAATTATACACCAATTGCGGAAGTTTCGCAATACGGAACAATTTAAACGGCATAAAAACACCGCACACGACGATGTTTTGCAGCTGTGCGGCGGGGAATGCGTTTCTTGGGTTAGGGACTGTGCCCGTGAGCTGTTTTTATGTATCCGTTTTTTGAAGCGCAGGCGTCAATCCTTTTCAACATGAGTTCCGAACAAAAGGCATATTGCCCGGCAAAGCTTATCACATGCACCGTTGCTGAAATCAAAAAGTGTGATATGAGAGGGGGCCATGCCGGTGAGCATACTCAGCACGCCTTCGTTGCTGTTCGGTGCGCAGTCGATTCGGAGTTTATCTCCGTCAGTTACGGTGCAGCTGCCGTCCGGTTGAAGTATCACGAGAACATCCGTTCCGTCCGTCGGGCGAACATCGGAAAACAAGCCGAGGATTTGGAGCAGCTCGTTGTATTCCTCAATCAGCAGGAATTCCTCGGCGGCAATATCAACGGAAACCTGCCAGCTTTCGATAACATCCTGAAGCCTGAACCGCAAAAATCCGTTAAGGTTAAGAAGCGAATTATCGCAAAGGTAATCAAAGACCCTTTCGGAGATCATGTTCGGGTCCGACTCCGGTGCGGAACCGAGGGCGCAGGGAAGTATCTTCTTCTTTTCATCAACGGAAAACGGAAGCATATCAACCATTCTTGCAAATTCAAAATAACGGAGGTCAACAAGCATAAGCTCGCTCAGTGCTCTTGCAAAAAGGCGCAGCTCGTCATCGTCCGCAATGTTCAGCATCAGACGTGATTCCGAACGGCAGCTGATTTCAACATGTCCAAGCCCGCAAAGCCGCATCCGCCGCGCAAGCAGTGCGCGTATACTCAGCGGCTCGGATTCCTTAACAGCTTTGTTTCCATCCTCATTTTCTGCTTCTGTCGGCATCTTATCGGCTGAATTGAAAACGGAGGGGGTAATAAATGCATCCGTTTTTGCGGCGGTGAAGGCATATTCGTCGGTAAGCACGGAATAGGTTTGCATATTGGCTCCTTTTTCGGTTGCCTGCGCGCGCACGGCGGGAAAAGCGGACGCCGGCAATAAAATCCACATTGTATTATGTGCAAACCGTGCAAAATGGTGCTTGACAATTTCTTGAAACTGCGTTAAAATTTCTGCTGTGATTGATGAACGAAGGTTTTTTGTGTGCGATGAACGGCATTCATGTTTCTCGAAAAACCGATCCGTTTCGAATCTTTATCGGCAGGTTGTCGGGAAGAGTAGGCTTGCACAATGCAGATTAAGAGAGGATTGACACCGGGCTGAAAGTCAATCCCTGCCGCAGACCGAAAACCGCCCCGATGTTCGCTTGCGGCAGCAGTGCCTTACAACTGTTTTGAGCGGCGGAGTGCAGGCGCATTTCCGCAATCAAGGTGGAACCGCGGTATTCTGTTTGCCGTCCTTGAACTTTTGTTCAGGGCGGTTTTTTTGTTTTCGGCAGCAGAGCTTAAAAAACGGCCTGCACGGCAGCAGTGAACATAACGCCGCTGATTTTGCTTATAATATCAACGTATAAAGGAGATTTAAAATGATCAACATCACTTTCCCTGACGGTTCCGTCCGCCGGTTTGAAGACGGCGTGAACGCATATGCCGTTGCAGAGAGCATAAGCCCGCGCCTTCGCAAGGCAACGCTTGCGGCAGAGCTTAACGGTGAGCTTTATGATGCGGCACTGCCCATTCACGGCGACTGCACACTGAAACTGCTCACCTTTGCCGACGATGGCGGCAAATGGACCTATCGCCACACGGGTTCGCACATCCTTGCACAGGCCGTGAAACGCCTTTGGCCGGAAGTCAAGCTTGCAATCGGACCTGCGATCGATAACGGCTTCTATTACGACTTTGACACGGATATTCCTTTCAGCCCCGAAGATTTTCCGAAGATTGAAAAGGAAATTGCAAAGATAGTTTCCGAAAACCTGCCGCTTGAGCGTTTCGAACTCCCCCGCGAGGAGGCTATTCGCTTCATGCAGGAAAAGGATGAGCCCTACAAGGTCGAACTCATTCGCGACCTGCCCGAAGACGCCGTGATCAGCTTCTATCGTCAGGGCGATTTTGTGGATCTCTGCGCAGGCCCGCACCTTGAATCCACGGGCAAGTGCAAAAATATCAAGCTCATGAACGTTGCGGGCGCTTACTGGCGCGGCAGCGAAAAAAACAAGATGCTCAAGCGCATCTATGCAACTGCTTTTGAAAAAAAGGCGGATTTGGATGAATATATCCACATGCTGGAGGAAGCCAAAAAGCGTGACCACCGCAAACTCGGCAAGGAGCTTGGCCTCTTTGCAATGATGGACGAAGGCCCCGGCTTCCCGTTCTTCCTGCCCAAGGGCATGGTGCTCAAAAACAAGCTCATTGACTATTGGCGCGAAGTACATAAGCGTTACGGCTATGTTGAAATTTCAACGCCCATAATGCTCAACCGCAGCCTTTGGGAGCGGTCCGGCCACTGGGATCATTACAAAGAAAATATGTACACCACCGTCATCGACGATACGGATTTTGCGGTAAAACCCATGAACTGCCCCGGCGGCATGCTCGTTTATCAAACGGAAATGCGTTCGTATCGCGATCTGCCCCTGCGCATGGGTGAACTCGGTCTGGTTCACCGCCACGAGCTTTCAGGTGCGCTGCACGGCCTCTTCCGCGTTCGCTGCTTCACTCAGGATGATGCCCATATCTTCATGACTTGGGATCAAATGAAGGACGAAATCAAAAACGTCGTCCGCCTGTTCGACGAGGTTTATTCCACTTTCGGCCTTAAATATTCCATCGAGCTTTCCACAATGCCCGAAGACCATATCGGCGACGTAAAGGATTGGGATTTCGCAACCGAAACCCTCAAGGCGGCAATCACCGAACTCGGCAAGGAATACGTCATTAACGAGGGTGACGGCGCGTTCTACGGCCCGAAGCTCGACTTCCATCTGGCAGACTGTCTCGGCAGAACATGGCAGTGCGGCACGATCCAGCTCGACATGCAGCTTCCCGAAAGGTTTGAACTTGAATACACCGGCGCGGACGGCGCAAAGCATCGCCCCGTCATGATTCATCGCGTTGTTTTCGGCTCTATCGAAAGGTTCATCGGCGTTATCACCGAGCATTTCGCCGGCGCATTCCCCACATGGCTTGCGCCCGTTCAGGTCAAAGTCATGGCAATGACCGACCGCACCCGCGATGCCGTGTGCGATATCGCCGCAAAGCTCGAAGCGCAGGGTCTCCGCGTTGAAACCGATCTGCGCAACGAAAAAATCGGCTTCAAAATCCGTGAAGCTCAAATGCAGAAAATCCCCTACATGCTCATCGTCGGCGACAAAGAGGTCGAAAACGGCGTTGTTGCCGTTCGTGCAAGAAAGGGCGGCGATCTCGGCACAATGACCCTCGACGCTTTCGAACAGAAAATCAATGAAGAGGTCGCTTCAAAAACCCTCGATTGATATTATTAACATCGATATCTGATATTAACATAAATATCGATGTATACCGATGTTCGTAACCCGTTCGGCAAAACTCTGATAAAGGAAAGAGGTGTCTTCAATGATAACAGATTCATATGATGATCAATCCCCTGCGAAAATCAATGTAAAGAAAAACGAGAACGCTATTCATGTGGATGCGGTCATTTACACTTTCTCTCAAGCGATTGAAAAGTACGTAATCTCTCACTATGACTGTAAGAAAATCGGAGAATACGCTATGGCTTGCGGAGCAACTTCTGTATATATGCTCAGGTATCACGGAAAGAAATTCGGCTTTTTAGAACTTGGGTAGGAGCTCCTGCTTGTATAGTCCCAATTGAAGAATTATCAACTGTCTTGGACACGGACAAGATCATCCATTATGGCGGTGCAGGATGTCTCAACAAAGAAATCGCCAGAGGCAAAGTCATGATTCCAACAGAAGCCTATCGTGACGAAGGGACTTCCTACCACTATGCACCGGCCTCAGACTATATCCGGATCAAAAACCATGACGTTATTAAGGCTTTCATGGAAGAAAACAAGATTCCCTACGTTATGGGCGGGACATGGACTACAGATGCTTTCTACAGAGAAACCGTCAATAACTTTGAAAAGCATAAGGCTGACGGTTGCATCTCGGTTGAAATGGAAGGAGCGGCTGTTCAGGCGGTCTGTGATTTCCGGGGTTTGGAAGTATACATGTTCTTTACAAGCGGAGATCTACTGGATGCACCGGAATGGACAAACAGAACAGCACAGGGGCAGGTCAAACACACGCAACATGATCCGGGACATTTTGACATTGCTCTTGCGCTCGCAGAGTATGTGGTAAATCTGTAACAACAAATTCCCGCCTAACGAGGTAACCGCCATGAAGCAAATCACAAATAAGGAATAAGAAGAGTGGCAGAAATACAAAGCGGAGAAAGCAAAAGTCCGTCCGCTGCTGCCGGGTTTGTCGGCGGAACATCGTTGAACGGAAAGATTAAATGGATAGATGATGCCGGAAGAGCACTCAAAGAAATTATGTGAGCATAAAGCAAACGACCTGTCCGCCGGCAAGCGGGCAGGTCGTTTTTGTTTGTTTAAGTCGGAATCAATGCAAATTCACACGATTCGTATGTCGGTTATCAGCGGGCAATGAAGAACATTGCGGCGAACAGTATGCCGATGATCCAGGTGCTGAGGCTGATATCTTTGATCTTGCCGGTGAAGAGCTTGATGAAGATGTAGGAGATAAGGCCGAACGCAATACCATAGGAGATATTGTAGGTGAACGGCATGATCGCCATGGTCATGAACGCGGGAACTGCCGCAGAAGCATCGCTCCAGTCGATTTCCTTGACGCCGCCGATCATAAGAATGCCCACGAAGATGAGCGAAGCGGCGGTTGCACAGCTCGGAATGAGCGCGGCAATGGGCGCAAGGAACATTGCGATGAAGAACATTGCAGCCGTGAAAACGGAGGAAAGGCCGGTCTTGCCGCCTTCTGCGATGCCGGCGGAGGATTCAACAAAGGTGGTAACTGTTGAAGTGCCGCAGACTGCACCGAAACATGTTGCTGCCGCATCGGCCAACATGGCTTTGTTCATGTTGGGAACATTGCCGTCCTTATCGAGCAGATTGCCGGCGGAACATGCACCGTACAGAGTTCCGAGAGTGTCGAACATGTCAACCATGCAGAATGCGAGCATGGAAGCGATGAACGTTGCCGCAAAGCTGCCGACGCCGTTGGCAGCGATGTATTCGGAGAAGTTGAAGCCTTCGGTGAAAACTTTGCCGAAAGAAATGTTGAAGAAATCACGGAAGGGCTGGATGATGTTGAGAGAGAGCTTGCTCTGAGCATTGCTTGCATAGAATCCGTCGATCGTCAGAAGGCCGAGTGCATAATAAAGCACTGCGCCGCCGATGATACCCCAGAAGACTGCGCCCTTGATCTTTTTCTTTGACATTGCGCCGATTGCAATGAGAGCCGCAATGGTGATGAGCAGGGGCATTATCTCTGCCCATGTAGTGTGGCCGAAGATAATGTTGAACGAGTGCAGGTCAACGAGTGTGGAATCGCTGTTAACAACAATTCCGGAATTCTGAAGCCCGAGGAATGCAATGAAAAGACCGATGCCCGGTGCAATTGCAGCCTTGACAGCTTTCGGTATTGCGTCAAAGATAAGCCTGCGGAGGCCTGTGACCGTGAGCAGAAGAAACACGATGCCGTCCACAAGAACCATAACGAGCGCATTTGCATAGGTAAAGCCCATGCCGATGCAAACCGAGTAAACAAAGAATGCATTCAGACCCATGCCGGATGCCTGTGCAAGCGGCAGGTTGGAAAGCAGGCCGATGAGCAGCGTTCCGAACACTGCGGAGATTGCGGTTGCGATATAAACGGCGTTATAATAACTTGCGCCGAGTGCGTCGCCTCCGAGCGTGGAGAACATTCCTGCGTTGACCATCAGAATGTACGCCATCGCCATAAAGGTCGTGATGCCCGCAACCAATTCGGTGCGAACTGTGGTGTTGTTTTGTTTGAGCTTAAACATGTTTCCTCCTCGAACTCAAAACTTTGCAGCCTTTTCAACGCCGAAAGCCAGCCGCATACGATTGCGGACATTCAGCCATTGAATCGCCGCATTTTATTATATCAAAAGCTTTTGGGTTAATCAATATCGGTTTTGAAAAAGAAGGGAAAGGGATTTTGCGGTTGTTCATGCCGAACACTTGTGGTATACTGTTGACAGAAGCTTTCAAAAGCCGGCGAATGCGGCGAAAGCAGCACAAAACCAAACATTCCGGAAGGATTGAATATTATGAAAAAAACAAAACGAATTACAGCGGCGGTTCTTGCGGCAATGCTGCTTGCATTAAGCCTTTTTTCCGCATATGCGGAACCGCAGACCAAAACGGAGATCTATTCCGAAAATTCGGCGGGCGAAACGGTTGTGCGGATACAGATCCGCCTGCGCGAGCTGGGCTACCTTTGGTTTAAGCCGACCGGGGTTTACAGGGCAATGACAGTAAAAGCGGTTGAGGAATTTCAAACCCGCTGTGTTGCCTACGGTGAAAGGCTTGGCGTTGACGGAAGAATGGGGGAGCAGTCTATGCTTGAACTGTTTGCGCCGAGTGCGCCGAAATTCCGCATTCCGGATTCGGTTCATCTGCCGCGCGGGCCGATTGCGGACACATTAAAAGTTAAAGGCGAGGTTCAAAGCTGGAACGCCGTAAAACAGAAATTGAATGTCAACGAGGAGTATACGGTTATTGACTGCAACACGGGCAAGGAATTCAAGCTCGTGTTCACAGGCGGGGAAAACCATGCCGAGGCGGAGTTGGCTTCCGAGTCGGAACTTGAAGCTTTCAACTATATCTGCGGAAGCGAGTATAACTTTCTTAAACGTCCCGTTGTTGTGATGTTCGGAGAAACGGCAGTCGCTGCCTCAATTCAATGCTATCCGCACGGCAGCGATTCCGTGGCGGATAACGGCATGGAAGGGCATGTATGCCTGTTCTTTGAAGGCAGTCTGTCCCATGTGGGCAGCTTGCCCGATGTTGAACATAATGCAAATGTTTTTGCGGCGGCGGGCAGAGGATAAGAGCAAACGCTCATTGTTGTCGTTTTTTAAAACGGTATTTAACTCGGCATTCGGGCATTTCGGACGGGATGCTTTATGTGCCGAGTTTTTGATTTCGTGCATAGAAAAAGATGTATTGCTGAACGATTCCGGAAAGCTTGCCGATGCTGCGTGCGGCGGCCTGAATTTCTGATTTTGCAGGCGCAGGGCGGGCGGCCGGGGTGTCGGCGGCCGATGAGTCGGAAAAATACAGTTCGGTCATTGCACGCTCAATCCATACATCAACGGGGAAAGCATCCGCGTGTCCGAGGGAAAACAAAAGAATGCAGTCCGCAACCTTCGGGCCGACACCCGGAAATGTCAAAAGTTCCTTTCGTGCTTCGGCTGTCGGAAGCGACCGCAGCTTTTCAAGATCATAACCGTCGGCAATGCGTTTGGCGGATTTGATTATATACGGAGCGCGGTAACCTGCACCGATTTGCTTCAATTCATCTTCGGAAAGTGCGGCAATGCGTTCCGGCGTCGGAAAAGCAAAAACTTCACTGTTTTTACCAAAATCGCAATCGGCGGCTGCGCAATCGGAAAAGTACCGCACCGGCAGCTTTTCTCCCACAAGGGAACAGAGCCTGTCAATAATACCCGATATACGCTTGATATTGTTGTTTGCAGATATTATAAACGAGATCGTGCTTCAAACGGTTCCTGGTTAAAAACGCGAATGCCTGACGAACCGGGAAGGCATACCCGAAGCCTTTCGTCGGCTGCAAGCGCGGCTTCAACGGCGGAATAATCGCGTTTAAGGTCAAAATAATCGATAAAAAGCTGTGCTTCGCCCTTGGCGCACGGGTGACAATAAGCGAATCGTCGGATTGCATAACAAGCACGGCGCGCCCGCGAATAACGCCGGCGAACGCGAGGAAAGCTTCGGCATCGGGCAGACCGCATTCGTCAAACAAACCCGCCTGCATGTGCACGGGGTTTTTGACCCAACGGAACGCCTGCCCGCAGGTGCAGCATTTTTCAAGATCAAACGGTTTCACGCCGCTGATAACAAGCATGTTTTTGAAATATTTGAACTCCATATGCCGATTATACGGCAGAACGCGCGGAAAGGGAAGTGTTTTGGCGAAAATATACAGCCGTGACGGCAAAAAATGCTTGACAATGCACGCTGAATATGGTAACATTACTCATTGAGCCGCTCCGAAACGGTTCAAAGTGATGCGAAGGCATTCACCGGAAGGGCGAGACTGGTAAGAGGAGGAACTATTATAATGTACGCAATCATCGTAACCGGCGGTAAGCAGTACAAGGTTGAGGTTGGCAGCGAGATCATGGTCGAAAAGCTCGATGAGCAGATCGGTGCAAACGTCAATTTCGACGTACTGATGATGGCTGACGGCGAAAACGTTCAGATCGGCACCCCCGTTGTTAAGGGCGTTTCTGCAAAGGCAGAGGTTCTCGAACACGGCAAGGGCAAAAAAGGTCGTTGTTTTCAAGTATAAGCCCAAAAGGATTATCGCAAGAAACAGGGTCATCGTCAGCCCTACACCAAGGTCAAGATCCTTTCCATCGGCTGAGAGGTAATTGCATGACCGAGATAACCGTTTTTTTGAAGGGCGGCAAACCGATAGGCTTTGATGCACACGGACATACGGGTTATGCCGAATGCGGAGAAGATATTGTTTGTGCAGCGGTTTCGGCAATCACGCAGACCGCCGCAATGGGCGTTTCGGAACTTGTCCGCTGCCCGGCCGCACTGGAGATTAAAGACGGAGGGCTCTATCTGATGCTTGAAAAAAACCGTTAAAGGTTTAAAATTGCAGCAGGCAGAGCTTATACTTGGAACGATGCTCTTAGGGCTTCGTTCCGTTGAACAAGATTATAGTGATTATCTTAAACTGACAGAGAGGGAGGTTTAACTATGTTCAGGATCAATTTGCAGCTTTTCGCACATAAGAAGGGCGTCGGCAGCTCCCGTAACGGTCGTGAAAGTGAATCCAAGCGTTTGGGACCCAAGCGTGCGGACGGTCAGTTCGTTCTTGCGGGCAACATCCTCGTAAGGCAGCGCGGCACACATTTCCATCCCGGCAATAACGTCGGCGTCGGTAAGGACGATACGCTGTTTGCAAAGGTTGACGGCATTCTTCGCTTTGAAACCAAGCACGGCGGCCGCAAGTGCGTCAGCGTTTATCCCGAGGAAATCGCAGGCTGAGCTTTTCACCGAGCGAATTCTTGACAGCTCCGCAAATTCGGGCGGAGTATAAACAAAATAACATAAAACAAAAAGCCGCGGTTTAACGACTGCGGCTTTTGTGCATGAATATGCATGAAGAAATGCACCGCTTCAAAAGTGCTGATTTGTAACAGCTTGTGCGGGCGGGATCAATGCTTGCTCATCATCTGCGCCAGATATGCTTCGTGTCGCGCTTTGCACGCTTGGGAATGTCGGGATAAACCGCTGAAACGGCAGCAACCGCCGCTGCCATGCCGAGCGCAATTCCGGAGACAAAACCGATAGCTTTCATTTTGCGTACCTCCTGCTTTTTTTGAACAGCCGAAAAGCCGAAGCTGTTGCCTTATTAGTTTGTTCACGGGATGCAAGGCTCATGCGCAGAAGAGGCTGCGGCAAATTTTTCAATTTATTCACTGCGAAAGGTTGCTATTTTTTTTAATTGAATTATACTTGAAGCGCGGCAGTGCGCCGTGAGCGGTAAAACGATACTGAAATGATTACATTAAATCGGAGGCAGAAAATGAACGATAATTCAAAGGCACATGTAAACGATGTTATCAAAACGATGCTTGAACGCAGCAGCATTCGCGCCTACACGGACGAAAAACTCACCCAAGAGCAGATTTCTCTGCTTCAAAATGCCGCGCTCAGTGCACCGACGGCAATGAACGCACAGGATCAGCGGTTTGTGTTCGTTACGAATGCGGAAATCATTGCAGAGCTTGAAGCGGGCGTTGTGGAGGCGGCGTGTGCCGGCGGCGATGCTGCTTTTGCCGAAAGAATCAAACAGCGCGGCGGCAAAATTATGTACGATGCACCTCTTTTTGTAGGTATTTTGCTCATCCGGCAAAATTTTCTGGGGTTGATGCGGGTATAGCGGTGCAGAATATTGCGCTTGCCGCAAAAAGCATCGGCTTGGATTCCGTCATACTCGGGCTGCCGAGGCTCGCCTTTGAAGGCCCGAATGCGGCAAAATATAAAAAACTGCTCGGTATAGAAACGGAACGCGAATTCATGATCGGAATTTCTGTCGGTCATGCTGCAACGAGCAAAACCCCGCATGAGTGGGATTGCAGTCATATTATTGATATCAGGTAAACACGTGCAGGCGGAACGGGAAAGTTTCAATATTTATCCTGTTTTGTCCTGCTTTACCATTGTGCCGTGCGCACAACGCCGAAAACGGCAAACGGGGCAATAAAAAAGTTTGGAGGCAGCTTCGGACGGTTTACTCCGAAACGGAAGAAATAAACGGGCACGAAGCGGTTTGAATATGAGTAGAATACAGGTGAATGTCGGCGGAGTCCGCATTGGCGGCGGTGCACCGATTTCGATTCAGTCCATGACAAACACGGATACGCGCAATGCTGAAGCAACGGTGAAACAGATTCTGGAGCTTGAGAATGCGGGGTGCGAAATCGTCCGTTCTTCGGTTTATGATGATCGCTGCGTTGAAGTATTACCGCAAATAATATCAAAATACATATTCCGCTCGTTGCGGATATCCATTTTGATTACAGACTTGCCATAGGTGCAATCAAGGCGGGTGTTGCCAAAGTCCGCATCAATCCGGGAAACATCGGCTCGGAAGCGGGCGTGCGGAAGCTTGCGGAATGCGCCTCGGCATACGGAGTTCCGATACGTATCGGAGTGAACGGCGGTTCACTTGAAAAGGAACTTTTGCAAAAATACGGAGTATGCGCGGAAGCAATGGTTGAAAGCGCACAGCGTCACGCGGAACTGCTTGAAAACTGCGGCTTCGGCGACATTGTTGTTTCGCTTAAAGCGTCGGATCCGGTAACGACTGTACGCGCCTATCGCCTGGCATCGCAAATTATGCCGTATCCGCTCCATATCGGTGTTACGGAGGCGGGCATGGGCGAGACCGCATTGCTGAAATCCGCAATCGGAATCGGCAGCCTGATTATTGACGGCATCGGTGATACGGTGCGCGTTTCGATGACCGGAGGAGTTTTGCAGGAAGTTGAGGCAGCAAAGAAGATACTTCGCGCTGTCGGCCTGCGTAAGGACGGGGCGGATGTTGTGAGCTGCCCGACTTGCGGGCGCACCCGCGTTAACCTTGAAGAAATAGTCAAAAAGGTTCGCGCTGCGCTGCCCGAAGATATGGGTAATGCAATGAAAATCGCCGTTATGGGCTGCGCTGTCAACGGCCCGGGCGAAGCGCGTGAAGCTGATATAGGCATTGCGTTCGGTTCGGTGAACGCAGTTGTGTTTAAAAAGGGCGAAATAATCTATTCGGATAAGCTGCCGCAAGTGGTGGACAGGTTCATCGCAGATGCATCGGAAATGATGAAACGGAAATGAAATGACATGATATGATTCTTGATTCATGCCTTGAATCTTTGAGCTGATTAACAAACCGAATCAAAGCAAAATGACTCGATCGCGGCTTTCGCGGCTTTGCAATTGATAATGATTTTGCTTAATTAAGCCAACCCGAAAAGCGGAAGGAAGCTTTTACTGTTGAGAAAGCCGTGTTGAAAATGAACAAAAGCAGTATGGAAGAATTGAATATGTATGAAAACATAAATGAGTACGGCGGAACACCCGGCTCGGCTGCGCCGGCTGATGTTCCGTTGGACGATCTTCCGCCGGCTGACAATTTCTCTGAAATGACGGCTGATGTTCCGTGGAGGGATGATCCGCCGGACGGGGGGTATTATTCGTACTCGGAGGACGGGGAATCCGGCATCGATGAGTGCAGGCAGCCCGATTCCGTACGTGCAAAAAATCAAAAAGAAAATTCAGCAGAGAAGCAAAAGAACGGCGGACACTCAAAAAAGAACCTTGCCGTTGAGTATCTTGCAAACGGGACGGTTTCAATAAAGTCTGCCGTGCGCAGCAAAAAAACGGGCGAAATCAGTGTTGATGTCGAGTGTGCGCGTCTGCTGCTGCCTGCCGAAACGGAGGAGCTGGAAAAAAACATACAGGCGGAGCTTCAATATCAAACGGTCAAATGCAGCTTTGACTATTCCGAGGTTGTTGCGCGGCTTGTCGGCGGAGAAGGAGAACCGGAACTGCTGCTTCTGGATCTTTGGTGTGAAACTGCACCGCAGCTTGAACCGATACTGCGCCGTTCCCGCGTTGAACGGCACGGAGGCGAATATGTATTCTTTGTTCCGGAACGGTACACGCGCGCAGTGTCTCAGGCGGCGGCAGGTGAGTTCCGCGCATTTGTTGCGCACAGTTACGGTTGGAATACGCCGCTGCGCATTGTTGCCGATGCAAATGCGGATGACGGAATCGATCTTGCCGAACCGGTCGTAAAGCGCGATTGGGGCAGTGCGGCAGCTTTGAAAAAAACCGTCAAAACGCAGCGCAAGAACATTAAAAAGCTTTCTCCCGGCGATATTGTTTACGGAAAAGAAATTCTCAAACCCGAAGTCCAGCGCATGGCGGATTTGGACGATAAATCCGGGCGCGTCACTGTAAAAGGAACAATACTGAGCATTGAAACATTTGTTTCACCAAAGCGCGGAACGGTTATAATCACGGTTTTTATAACCGACCTCACAAACTCCGTTGCGGTAAAGCTATTTCCCGATGAAGCAGCAAAGGCGCGAACTTCACAGCTGCTTGAAAAAGCAAAGGAGGAGGGCGCGGCACTGATGGTGCGCGGCTGGTTCAGGTACGATAATTATGCCCGTGATTACTGTATTTTTGCGGACGATATAAACCGTTATCCCGTCGAACGCAGGGCTGATGCATCGGCCGAAAAGCGCGTTGAGCTGCACCTTCACACACGAATGTCCGCAATGGATGCAACGGCGGATCCGGACAAAGTTGTTGAGCTTGCCGCAAAATGGGGGCATACGGCAATTGCAATAACCGATCACGGCGTTGTGCACTCTTTCCCGGAGGCCAAAAAAGCCGCCAAAAAGAACAATATAAAGGTTATATTCGGCTGCGAAGGCTATCTGCTTCCCGATTGCGAACTTGTTCCGCTTGAAAGGGAGTATTGTGCCGTTGCGGTGACATATTTCGGAAGCGGCATTCACGGGCGCGTGTTTGATATCGGCGCAGTGAAGTTCGATTCGTTCGGGCGCGTTATTTCAACATTCAGAACTCCGGTGAACCCCGGCGTCCCTCAGCTTCCGCGCATTGCAAAGCTGACGGGTTACACGGATGATGATATTGACGGTGCTCCTCTGCTTTCCGAAGCGGTGAATATGCTTTCGGATTTTGCGGGAGGGGCGGCGCTTGTTCTGCATTGCCCGGAACAGCTTGATCTGCTGCATGAACTGACTGCCGCGGCAGGGCACGGAAAGGAACTCGGGCTCAGCAAAAACTGCGTTTCGGGCTCAATGCTTATGCAGTATCTGCGCCGTGACTTAAAGGCGGAGGAAAGACAGCTTCCGGAGCTGAATGCGGGTGCGGCAGCGGAATGGACAGCAAAAAACACGGCCGATTTGCTGAGCAAATGCCGTGAGCTGAATGTTTCGACGGTTCCGCTGATTGACTGCACGATAAAAAATCTTCACAAGCAGAAAACGAACCACATAGTGCTGCTTGCGGCAACGCAGCCCGGACTTAAGAATCTGTATAAATTGGTTTCGTATTCAAACCTTGACCATTTTTATAAGACACCGCGTATTCCGCGCAGTCTTCTCAACCTGCACCGCGAGGGTATTATAATCGGCACGGCATGTGAGGCCGGTGAGCTTTTCCGTGCAATGGTGGACGGAAAAAGCGAGGAGGAATTGCTGAAGATAGCTTCATGGTACGATTACCTTGAAATTCAGCCGATCGGAAACAATGCCTTCCTTGTGCGCGAGGGGCTTGCAAAGGATGATGAAGAGCTTCGCGATTTCAACCGCCGTATTGTTGCACTCGGCGAAAAACTGAACAAACCCGTTGTTGCAACGGGAGACGTTCATTTTATCGAACCGGAGGATTCGATTTTCCGCGCAATACTGATGTGCTCTCAGAATTTCAAAGACGCAGCGGTTCAGCCGCCTCTTTATTTCAGAACAACGGAAGACATGCTTGCGGAGTTTCAATATCTCGGCAGTGATAAGGCGTTTGAAGTTGTTGTTAAGAATACAAATTTAATTGCGGATATGTGTTCTCAGCTCCGCCCGTTTTTGGACGAAAAACAAACTTACTCGCCGGAACTTCCGGGCGCGGCGGATGAACTTAAGGGCCTTGCCCTGAACACCGCACACGAGCTTTACGGGGATCCGCTGCCGGAAATCGTCCAAAAAAGACTCGATAAGGAATTGAACTCAATCATCGGCAACGGTTACTCATCGCTCTATATGGTTGCGCAGAAACTCGTTTCAAAATCCCTCAGCGACGGCTATCTTGTCGGTTCAAGGGGTTCGGTCGGTTCGTCCTTTGTTGCACACCTTGCAGGGATAACCGAGGTAAACGCGCTCCCCGCGCATTATCGCTGCCCGAATTGCAAATACAGCGAATTTCCCGATGTAGGCGATGACTCACGCTGCGGGATCGACCTTCCGCCGAAAGATTGCCCGAACTGCGGAACTCCGCTGCGACGGGAAGGGTATGAAATTCCGTTTGAAACTTTCCTTGGTTTCAAGGGTGATAAAACTCCGGATATCGATCTTAACTTTTCGGGCGAATATCAGCCCGTTGCGCACAAGTTTACGGAGGTCATGTTCGGTGAAGGTCATGCCTTCCGCGCGGGCACGATTTCGGGCGTTAAAGATAAAACCGCATACGGTTATGTGCTGCACTATTGCGAGGAATACGGGCTGAACCTTTCCGAAGCTGAAAAAAACCGTCTTGCAATGGGCTGCGTCGGCACGCGCCGAACAACGGGGCAGCATCCGGGCGGCATTGTGATCGTCCCGGAAGATTTGGAGATTTTTGACTTTTTGTCCCGTGCAGCATCCGGCGGAAAAAATCGATGCGGAAAGCATAACAACGCACTTTGACTTCCATGCATTGGACGACAAACTTGTCAAACTTGACATTCTCGGACATGATGACCCGACAACGCTGCGAATGCTTCAGGATATAACGGGCATAGATCCGAAGAGTATTCCGCTGCACGATGAAGAAACAATGTCAATCTTTAAATCGGATGAGGCACTCGGAATATCCCTTAAGGAGCTGAAATGCGATGTCGGCAGCCTCGGCATTCCCGAATTCGGAACAAACTTTGTTCGCGGAATGCTGATGGATACGCGTCCGACAACAATGGAAGAGCTTGTTCGTATCGCCGGACTTTCCCACGGCACGGATGTGTGGCTTAATAATGCGCAGGATCTTGTGCGGGACGGCACCGCAACGCTGATGGAGGTTATATGCACACGCGACGATATTATGAACTATCTCATTGCACACGGCGGAGAACCCTCGCTGTCGTTTAAAACGATGGAGAGCGTCCGAAAAGGCAAGGGACTTAAGCCCGAGATGGAGGATGCAATGCACGAGAACAATATTCCGCAGTGGTATATCGACAGCTGCAAAAAAATCAAGTATATGTTCCCGCGCGCTCATGCAGCGGCGTATGTTATGATGTCTTTCCGCGTAGCATATTATAAGGTGCATTACCCGCTTGCGTTCTATGCGGTTTATTTCACGGTTCGTGCGGATAAATTTGATATTGAACAGTGCCTCGGCGGCGCGGAACGCGTACTCGGCAATCTTGAGGAGCTTAAGGCAAAGGATAAACTTGAAACAAAGGACGAGGAACAGATAGTTATCCTTGAAATGGTCTACGAGATGAATCTGCGCGGAATCGAGCTGCTCCCGATAGATATTTACAAATCGAAAGCAACGCGTTTCACTGTTGAGGACGGCAAGCTTCGCCCGCCGTTCAATGCTATTGCCGGCTTGGGCGATAACGCCGCTCTGCTGATTGAAAAAGGCGCGGAGGGAGGACGATTCATTTCCCGCGAGGAGTTTGTGAAGCGTACCCGCGCAAATTCCGCCGTGATGGAAAAGTTGGATGCCCTCGGATGCCTTAACGATTTACCGGACAGTGATCAGGTCTCAATGTTCTGACGGGACGCCGCACGGACAGCAGGAACATCCGAACCGAGCGATATTCGGAAAATTCCGCAATATATGCAATGTTTTTTCGGAAAGCTATTGCTTTTTGAGGCAAAGTATGGTATGCTTACCCCAGTAATGAGTTTTTGATGCGTTTAAGCCTTGAAATTGTGTTCAAATGCATCATTTCGGATGAGCGGCATGAGTTATTCGTGCATTTAAGAGTGGGCAAAACCCGCTCTTTAATTTTGAAAAAACCTTGCGCATGCATTGCGTTTCGGAGGAATTGCGGTTGAAGCTGACAGACAGGATTTTTGAACTCACGGAATCAAAAGTTCGTGAATTGGGCTATGAGCTCTATGATGTTGAATATCAAAAGGAATACGACAACTGGGTTCTCACCCTCTATATCGACAGTAAAGACGGAATTTCACTTGACGATTGCGAAATTGTGAGCAATGCTGTTGATCCGATTCTTGATGAAGCGGATCCGATTGAACAGGCATACTATCTTTCGGTCAGCTCCGTCGGCATAGATCGCCCGCTGAAAAAAGACAAAGATTTTCAGCGCAGCATCGGCAAAACGATCGACGTGAAGCTTTATGCGCCGCTGAAAGGCAAAAAGGAGTTCTGCGGAGAGCTTGTTTCGTTTGATGCGGAATCATTTACGCTTCGCACATTGCCGCGAAAGCCCGGCGAAGCTTCGGAAACGGTCACCGTTGGGCGCAGGCAGGCGGCACTCGTGCGTCCGCACATAGATTTTTAAACATTCCCGGGTCTGCGGGTTCAAAAAATTAAAATTTTAAACCGAAAAATATTTGTGATTTCTAAGGAGTATAAATATAATGAAGAACAATGCCGAGCTTATCAGCGCGCTTAACGTAATCAGCAAACAGCGCGGGATTTCCGTTGATATCCTTGCGGATGCTATCGAATCCGCACTTGTAAGTGCCTATAAAAAGAACTACAATGTGAACTGCAACGTCCGTGCGAATCTGGATCGCGAAACAGGTGCAATCGAAATCTGGGCTTCCAAAACCGTTGTTGAACAGGTTGAAAACCCCTTTACGGAAATTTCAATTGAAAAAGCAAAGCAGATAAATCCGCTTTATGAAATCGGCGATGTTCTCGAGGAAGAAGCGGACACAAAAATTTCGGCAGAATCGCGGCGCAGACTGCAAAGCAGGTCGTTATGCAGCGCATTCGCGAAGCGGAACAGGGCGCAATCTTTGAGGAATATTCCGATAAAGAATACGAAGTTCTGACGGCAATCGTTCAGCGCGTCGAAAAGAACGGTGTTTATGTTGAACTCGGCAAAACCGACGGCATAATTCCGTTCAATGAGGTTATCGTCGGCGAAAACTATGCGCCGAATGACCATATCAAGGTTTATGTTCTGAAAATACAGCGCGACACGAAAGGCCCGCAGATTATCGTTTCAAGGACGCATCCCGGCCTTGTAAAGCGGCTGTTTGAGCTTGAAGTACCCGAAATTCAGAGCGGAGTCGTGCAGATAAAGTCTGTTGCGCGTGAGGCCGGACAGCGCACCAAGATCGCGGTTGCAAGCTTTGACCCCCAGGTTGATGCCGTCGGTGCATGCGTCGGACAACGCGGCACAAGGGTCGAAAACATCGTCAACGAGCTCCATAACGAAAAAATGGACATCATCGAGTGGGATCCCGACATTGCGGTTTATATCGCAAAGGCACTCGGTCCCGCAAAGGTTTTGATGGTTTACATTAACGAAGCGGAAAAGGCTGCAAAGGTCATTGTTCCCGATAATCAGCTTTCACTTGCAATCGGCAAGGAAGGACAGAACGCAAGGCTTGCCGCAAAGCTCACAGGCTGGAAGATAGATATCAAGAGTCATTCCCAGGCTGAAGCGGATATGGAACTTGAGATGGGTTCCGTTGACGGCGTTCCCGGCAGCGAAAGCGGAAACGATATGTTCAATGATGACGAGGCATTCGGAGAGCAGGGGTTCAACGGTGCTCCGATGAATTTTGATGATTTCGGCGGGCAGAACATCTGATTTTCACCGAAACAAAACTTCAAACATGATTTAAATTTTAACCGAGGTTCTTGGTGAATCGGAACGGACTTCGGTACGGAGGTTGCGAATTGCAAAAGAAAATCCCTCTGCGCATGTGCGTCGGCTGCCGTGAGATGCGGCCCAAAAGAGAACTCGTGCGCGTTGTGTGCAGCAAAGACGGGCAGATTTCCGTTGACTTAACAGGAAAAGCTGCGGGACGCGGTGCGTATGTATGCCCAACGGAAGAATGCCTTAAAAAAGCCGTTAAAACACGTGCGCTTGAAAGGGCATTCTCTCAAAAAATCGAACCCGAAGTCTTTGACAGGCTTGCGGCGCAGGTTGAGCACTCAAAAACCGAACCGCAAAATTCGGCGGAAGAAAAGCGCGAAGCGGTGCCCGATTTGCCGAACTTATCCGCGAACAACAAAGAGGGGTGAGCTGCTTTGACAACAACCAACGCAAAACTCAACAATTCAATCGGTTTGGCGATGAAAGCGGGCAAAATTGCTTCCGGAGATTTTTCGGTCGAGAAAGCCGTCAGGTCCGGAACGGCAAAGCTTGTTATGCTCGATGAGAGCGCGTCCGAAAACACAAAAAAACAATGGCGGGATGCATGCAGCTTCAGAAACATTCCGCTGATAAGAATCCGTGCAATGGGCAGCGCGATCGGAAAACCTGCCAGAATGGTTGCCGCCGTGACGGATGAAGGTTTTTCGGCAATGATAATTAAAAATTCCAACAAAAACAATGAAGCAATGACTGAACTTACGGAGGCAATGACCGATGACAAAGGCTGAATTATTAAACAATGCAAAAAGGATCCAAGCCGCAGCACAGGAATTGCTGGATAAAACGAGCGTCCTCAAAACAGACATCGGCAATTCTCTCCAAGCGGCAAAACGCCATGAAAGCAAACTTATCAGCAAGGAGCGCGCCGCAGAGGCGGAACGCAGAGAAAAAGAAAAGGCTGAACGTTTGATTGAATACCTCAATTCGGACGAGCAGCGCGGCGTTTACGTCAGCGATCGCGATTCCGCAGCGGGAAATGCCGCGGCGGGAATTCCCGCTGATGCAGGCACCGAAAAAGCACCAAAGGCGGAGGCGGAAAAGGTACAGGGTGAACCGAGACCCGAAAATGCGGACAGGAAGCCCGAGAAGGGCGCGCAAAAGCCCGAACCGCCCGAGCAAAAGCCGGTGCAGCCCGCGCCGAAGCCCGAAGAAAACAAACCCGAAAAGGCGGCGGAACGGGAACAGAAACAAAACGTGGATAAGCCCGCCGAACATAAGCCCGAAAAGGCAGAACCGGTTCGGAATAACGTTGCTGACAAGGTCGCAGACAGTGTCAATGACGCGCAAGAAACAAAGGATAAAAACAACAAAGAAATGCCCGGAGCAAACAAAGAAAAAAAACAAAACAGCGAACAGGCTGCAAAAGCTAAGAATACAGCGGAAAAAACCGAAATTTCCGCAAAGTCCGACTCTTCCGAACGTGTTGCGGAACGAACCGAAAATGCAGAGCAGCCCAAGAAGAACGAGTCTCCCGAAAACGGAAGGAATTCCGACAGAAGCCGCAGTCCGCAAAGAACGAACGACGGCCGCCGAGGCGACAGGCCTTCCTACGACAGAAATTCCCGCAGCGACAGACCGCAGGGCGACAGGCCTTCCTACGACAGGAACGCACGCGGTGACAGACCGCAGGGCGACAGGCCTTCCTACGACAGAAATTCACGCGGTGACAGACCGCAGGGCGACAGGCCTTCCTACGACAGGAATTCACGCGGCGACAGACCGCAGGGCGACAGGCCTTCCTACGACAGGAATTCACGCGGCGACAGACCGCAGGGCGACAGGCCTCCTTACGACAGGAACGCACGCGGCGACAGACCGCAGGGCGACAGGCCTCCTTACGACAGGAACGCACGCGGCGACAGACCGCAGGGCGAGCGCAGGGGAGATAACCGCGGTTTCGGCCGTCCGGATGACAAAGATGCACAGCAGAACAGGCAGCAGCGTCCGCAGCAGCGCCCCGTCGGCAGAAAGCCCGGAGAAGCACCTGCAATTATTCAAAAGGAAAATCGTGCGCCTGAAAACAAGAGCAGCTATGTTCGCACCTTCGACACCGAAAAGAAGGCAAAGAACAAAAAGACGATCATGAAGGAAACCGCTCCCTCCGCGAAAAACTGGGAGGATGACGGCGGATCCTACGGCGGCAGAAAGAAGAAAGCCGCAAAACAAACTCAATATCGCAAACCCGAACCCGTTGTTATCGAAAAAGCGGTTATAACGACAGAAACGATAACGGTACGTGATTTCTCCGAAAAAATCGGAAAACCCGCAGCGGAAATTCTCAAAAAGCTGTTCATGATGGGCATTGTTGCAAACATCAATCAGGATATCGATTTTGAGACCTGTGAGCTTGTTGCAATGGAATACGATATCGAGCTTGAGCACCAGGTTGCAAAGACTTATGAGGAGACGATGCAGGAGAATGCCGAAGAAGTGGATGCAGAGGAAGATCTTGTTCCCCGTCCTCCCGTTGTCACGATCATGGGCCATGTTGACCACGGCAAAACTTCCCTGCTTGATGCGATCCGCAAAACTCATGTTACCGAGGGTGAAGCGGGCGGCATAACTCAGCATATCGGTGCTTACACGGTTGAATGCAACGGCAGGATGATAACTTTCATCGACACTCCCGGCCACGAGGCATTTACTTCAATGCGCGCAAGAGGTGCACAGGTCACGGACGTTGTAATCCTTGTTGTTGCTGCGGATGACGGCATTATGCCGCAGACAGTTGAGGCTATCAATCATTCAAAGGCGGCGGGTGTTCCCATCATCGTTGCGGTGAACAAGATCGACAAGCCCGAGAGCAACCCGGAAAGAGTCAAACAGCAGTTGACGGAACACGGTCTCGTGTGCGAGGATTGGGGCGGCGATACGATATGCGTCCCCGTTTCCGCAAAGAAACAGCAGAATCTTGATGAGCTGCTTGAAATGGTTCTTTGCAGGCGGATGTTCTTGACCTTAAGGCAAACCCGAACAAAGCGGCAAAGGGAACCATCATTGAAGCTCAGCTCGACAAGGGCAGAGGTCCTGTTGCAACCGTTCTTGTGCAGAACGGCACTTTGAAAATCGGCGATCCCATTGTTGCGGGCATTGCATACGGCAGGGTTCGTGCAATGATGAACGACAGGGGCGAAAACGTCAAAACCGCAGGCCCGAGCTGCCCGGTCGAAGTTCTCGGCTTCAACGAAGTGCCTTCCGCAGGCGATATAATGAACGTTGCGGAGGTTTCCAAAAAGGTTGCGGAGGAACGCCGCAACAGAATCAAAGCGGAGCAGCTTAAAACCTGTCCAAGGTCAGCTTGGAGGATCTGTTCAGCCATATTGCCGAGGGCGAAGTCAAAACGCTCAACATCGTTGTCAAAGCGGATGTTCACGGTTCGGTTGAGGCTGTTAAACAGGCTCTTGAAAAGCTTTCCAACGAGGAAGTCCGCGTGAAGTGCATTCACGGCGGCGTAGGCGCAATTACGGAGTCGGATGTTATGTTCGCTTCCGCTTCAAACGCGATCGTAATCGGCTTCAATGTCCGCCCCGACAGCGGAGCACGCAATCTTGCGGAGCAGGAAAAGGTCGATGTCCGCACCTACCGCATCATTTATCAGGCGATTGAAGATGTTGAAAACGCTATGAAGGGTATGTTCAAGCCCGTATTCAAAGAAGTGCATTTGGGTACAATAAGCGTCAGAAACACGTTCAAGGTCAGCTCCGTCGGCACGATTGCGGGTGCATACGTTCAGGACGGCAAGGTTCAGCGCAATGCGCAGGTTCGCGTTGTTCGCGACGGCGTGGTTGTTCATGAAGGCCAAATTGCATCGCTGCGCAGGTTCAAGGACGATGTCCGCGAGGTTGCTGCCGGTTATGAATGCGGCATAGGCATTGAGAACTTCAACGATATTCACGAAGGCGATGTTATAGAAGCCTACACGATGGAAGAGGTTAAACGCTGACAACAGAATAATCCGTCCCCGGCTGTGCCGGAAACGCTTTTTGCGCCGCGGTACAGACCGGGGATTAAATCAACGCTGATCAGATAGATTTCCGCCGGAGTGCTTACACCTTAACCGAGAACCGGCATGTGTTCGAAGAACAGTTATTCGGAACGCGGAGAAGGCCGTTTGCAAAGGTGGGCTTGAACGACGGAAATTTAAATGCAGCATTTCGGCGGCAGGGATTCAAAACCCGAAAGGAAGCTTATGGCATCAGTCAGATACGACAGAATAAATGAAGAAATCAAAAAAGCACTGAGCGAAATCGTCCGCGAGATGAAAGATCCGAGAATATCTCCAATGACGACAATAATGCTCGTTGAAGCAACAAACGACCTGAAGCTTGCAAAGGTTCGGGTCAGTGTGTACGATAAGGATGATTCGGTTCGAAAAGAAACCGTTGCTCAGCTTAACCGTGCGGAAGGATTTATTGCAAGAGAGCTTGGGCGCAGAATCGATATCCGCCGAATACCGACTCTGAAGTTCACCCTTGATGACTCAATCGAGTATTCCGTGCATATTTCCGAAATAATCAACAAACTGCAAACCGAGCGCGCTCAGCTTGACGCGAATCGGAACAATGCGGAAGAAGATAAGGAAAACACCCAAAATGAAGACTAAACATGGGGCGGAGTTCGCCGATGTCCGAAAGTTTATATCCGATGGGCAGAGTTTCACGCTGCTCACGCACATTTCCCCGGACGGAGACACCCTGGGTTCGGCACTCGCGCTGAAACTGCTGCTGAACGCTCTCGGAAAAACCGCAGAGGTCGTTTGCTCGAACCCCGTTCCGAAGATTTACGGATTCCTGCCGGAATCGGAAACCGTCAAAATGCCCGAGGATGCCGAGGGCTATTGCCGCGTCATTGCCGTTGATTGTGCGGACAAGCCGCGTTTCGGCCGTGCTGTGCGTTTGTTCGATGCCGCGCAGGCAGAGGCATGTGTTGACCATCATGTTACGAACCCGCATTATGCCGAAGTGAACCTTGTTGTTTCGGATGCGGCGGCAACGGCGGAGATTGTTTATGAGCTTTACGGCATGTTCGGTGTTGCAATCGATAAGCGATCCGCAATTTGCCTTTATACCGGAATAGTCACCGACACGGGCAACCTTTCATACAGCAACACAACACCGAATGCTTTGCGGATAATTGCCGATTTCATTGAAAAGAAACTGGTTGATGTTTCGGAGGTCAACCGACTGATTTACCGAACGGTGCCGTACACGAAAACAAGGGTTCAGGGCTTTGTGACATCAAGGATTCGTCTTGAGGATGAAGGCAGAATCGGCATAGGCGTGCTTACAAGAGCTCAGATGCTGAGCTTTGATGCAACAAACGAGGATTGCGAAGGCATTGTTGACTGTGTTCGTGATATCGACAGCGTTAAAATCGCAATTTTTATCCGTGAAGGCGCGGACGGAAGTTTTAAAGTCAGCCTTCGCAGCAAGGATGTCGGGGACGTTTGCCGCATTGCAAACAAATTCGGCGGCGGCGGGCATGAAAGAGCGGCCGGATACACGGCATGGCTGCCCCTTTCAACCGTTGTTGCGAGCGCGACAGAGGCGGCAATTGCAGAGCTGAAAAGGGATGAGAAACACGATTCTTTTCCCGATACGCATTAATGCCCGAATGAAAAGCAATGATGCGTTTCAACAGAACAACAAAGGAATTATTGATTAACAATGCAATTTGAAGGAGTAGTCAGCGTGCTGAAACCGCCGGGAATGACATCGAGCGATGTCGTGGTGGATATACGCAGAATCTTCGGCGAACGGCGCGTCGGACATACGGGAACGCTTGACCCTGCTGCGGCGGGCGTTTTACCCATCTGCATAGGCAGGGCAACCCGCCTGTTTGACTATCTTGTTGATAAAGAAAAAGAATACATTGCGGAGATTCGGTTCGGAGCGGAAACCGACACGGAGGATGCCTGCGGCACGGTGATCGCCGAAAGCAGCCGCATGGTTTCAAAAGCGGAGCTTGAAAAAATTTTGCCTGATTTCATAGGTGAAATTGAGCAGGTGCCGCCGATTTATTCGTCTTTGAGTGTGAACGGCGTTAAAATGTACAAGCTGGCACGCAACGGGAGCGTTGCAGCTCCGGTTGAGGAACGCAGGCGGAGAATCAGAGTTTTTTTGCTTGAAACCATTTGTGAACTCGAACAAAACAGCTTCCTCATCCGCATTCGATGCTCAAAAGGCACATATGTCCGTTCGCTTTGCAGGGACATCGGACGGGCCCTCGGCTGCTGTGCATACATGCCGTTTCTGCTGCGAACCGCTTCCGGAACCTTCGATATCAGCGAAGCGCATACGATTGCGGAACTGAAGGAACTGAAGGAAGCGGGGAACTTCAATCGGTTGTTGTTCCCGTTGACGAGGCTGCGCGGCATCTGCCGGAACTTCGCCTTTTTAACCTTTCCGAAAAGCAAAGGACGCTTATTTCAAACGGAGCTTCGATTGAATGCGGGCAGGCTGAGCCGGGAACGGTATACAGACTGTATCTTGAAAATGAATTCATGGGTCTTGCGCTGCGGGATGATTCCGGATTGCATATCACCGTATGGTTCGGGAAGGAGAAATGAGCGTTTGATGCAGAACAAGGACAAAATTAACACGCCGGGCACAGAGCATACGAACGCAGCCAAACCGGGTACGGTGGTTGCTCTCGGCATGTTTGACGGAATGCATGTCGGTCACAAGAAGATAATTGACGCAACCGTTCTGATAGCGCGGCAATCCGGACTTGTTCCTGCTGTGTTTACGTTTAAGAATCATCCGCAGGAGCTTTTCGGCAAAAAAATTCTTCGGCTTTGCAGCAATGAAACCCGCGCCGCTCTTATGCGCAGGCAGGGCATTGAGCTGGTTGATGAGGTTGAGTTTACAAGTGCGATTCGCGACCTTTCCGCAGAGAGTTTTATCCGAATGCTTGCCGAAAGATTGAACCCAAAGATTATTGTTGCCGGGTTTAATTACACTTTCGGAAAGAAAAAGCAGGGGAACAGCGAGACGCTTCAAAGGCTTTGCCAAAAATACGGAATCAAAACGGCGATTATTCAACCCGTGCTTTTGGGGCGCGAGCCTGTTTCAAGCACGAGAGTTCGAAACATGATAACATGCGGGAACGTTCAGGATGCACAGCTCCTTTTGGGAAGAGCTTATGCTCTTGACGGCATAATCGTTCAAAACAAGCGTATAGGAAGGACAATCGGCTATCCGACGGCGAATATTGAACCCGATTCCGCCCGCGTGATTCCCGCGGACGGGGTGTATGTGAGCATGGCGCGCGTCAACGGCGACATAATGCCTGCCTGCACGAACATCGGAACGAACCCGACTGTCGGCGGAACAAAACGCACGATAGAAACGCATATTTTTGACTATGACGAGGATATTTACGGACTTCCGATGACGGTATGTTTCGTTAAAAAAATCCGCGATGTTAAAAAGTTTGAATCGCTGGACGCTCTTAAGGAGCAGATTCGGATTGATGCGGGAATTGCAAGGACATATTTCGGCTGCTGATGCACGGTATGCGGTTCTTAAAAATGCATTCCTGCGGTCGATTTAAGTTCTGAGCCTGATTAAAATGCGGTAACTGAAAGGGAAAACTATGATAACTGTGCTTCTGTCCGTTTTTTGCCTCATTGCGGGTTATCTTCTCGGCAGCATAATGAGTGCGGTGAAGATTGCACGAAGCAAAAGCACGGATATCCATGCCTGCGGAAGCGGCAATGCAGGTTCAACAAATGTATTGAGAACCTTCGGCTGGAAATGGGGGCTTATCTGTTTGGCGAGCGACAGTGCAAAGGGTGCGGCAAGCGTCGGCGTGGGTTACGCCGCTGCGGCAATTGCTCCGGCACTGTTTTCGAATTATGTCATGCCCGAAAATCTGAGCGGAATACTCGGCTGCATAGGGCTGTTGGGTGCGATACTCGGGCATTTGCTGCCTGTTTTTATGAGTTCCGCGGAGGGAAATGCGTTGCGGTCGCGCTTGGCGGTCTGCTTGTGCTGTCCCCGGTTCAGCTGCTCATTGCTGTCGGTTGTGCGGTTATTCTTATTGCAATAACAAAAATGGTTTCCGTAGGCTCTGTTGTCGGCACGATCGCGACTGCCCTTGTGATTTACCGCAACCGGGGCAATATTCCGCTGATGCTCATTGCTGTTGTGATTGCCGCTGTTGTCATCACTGCTCACCTTCCGAATATCAGGCGAATTATGGAGGGCCGCGAGAGACGGCTCGAAAAAATCGAGTGGGAGAAACAGCGGACTGAAAAAGAAGAAACATGCGGCAGCCGTCAAAATGACCAAAACTCCGCAAACGAGTCCTGATAAGCTGCGCTTAATTGTGAACCCGAACGCCGCACTGATTAAACTTTGTATGTTAAACCGATATTGAAACGCCGTTCCGAAAACGTAAGTCGGGCGGCTTTTTATTTTGAATACGATGCGAATGCATTGCGACGGCCTGCAAAACCATATTGAACTTGCAAAAAAACGAACTTTTTTATTCCAAGGTGCGGCGGCACGGTCGAACTGTGTTCACGCTGCAAATAATGTATCAGGGGGCCGATTCATGCAAATTATTGCACTCACGGGAAAAACATATTGAATATATTGCACGAACGTGATATAATTGTCATTCCGAAAAGGGCGATGAATCGGTACGGAGGAGAATCATTATGATAGATTACCATGTACACACGGATTATTCGGCAGATGCATCCGCAACGGTGACGGAGCAGCTTGAAGCCGCCGCCGAGCGCGGATTGAGTGAGATTTGCTTCACGGATCATGTTGATTTCGATAACGGCGATAAGTCAATGCCGCCATCGGATCTCGGTGCATTGCGAGAACAGCTTTTGCCTTACAACGGACTGTATAAAGGAGTGCGCATACGCCGCGGAGCGGAAGTTGCTCTGAACGACGGGAACTGCGCCGAAAAAGCACGGCGGTACATCGCGCCGCATGACCTCGATTTTGTTATCGGTTCAATACATGTTGTGGGCGGATTTGATGTTTACTATCCGGAATACTACATCGGAAAAACAAAACAGGATGCATACCTTTCCTACCTTCAGACGATTCTCACAGGTATTAAAACCTGCGATTACATGAACATACTCGGTCATTATGACTTCATTGCAAAGTATTCGCCGTATGAGGACAGGCGAATGACGCTTGATATTTCAAAGGAGCTTTTTGCGGAGATTTTTTCATATCTTGCAAAAAACGGAAAGGGAATTGAAATCAACACTTCGGCATGGTGGGATGATCCCTGCTGGGGTGAGGATGTATTAAAGCTTTACCGCGATCTCGGCGGTCAATATATAACAACAGGTTCCGATGCACACAGAAGCGACAGGGTCGCAAAGCGCATAAAGGAGGCGGAGAAACTTGCAGCGGCGGCAGGCATTCCGCTGATTGCGACGTTCCAAAGAATGAAACCGATATTCCACCCGCTCGGAAGCATTTGATGCGAATACACTTAATCGCGCGGATGCCGGTTTGGGCAGCTTTCGTAAACAGCAGGGACTGATCCTTTGCTGCATCGAATGACTCGGCTGATTTTTGAGTTCGGCTGAAAACAAAAACATATTGTTAAACCTGAAAGGATGCAAGTTGACAGAAAACGGTTCGCAACTGAATGAAAACCCGCCTGAAACACTGACGGTGCATTCCGCTCTTGAACGCTGCGTGGATTATATCGGCAGGGTTGATATTGATTTTATCTGCGCGCTGGCGCGAGTCGATAAAGCGGAAGCATTTCAATCTCTCAAGGGTGCGATTTACTATGATCCCGAAAAGAGCTGTTTTGTTACGGCGGAGGAATACCTTTCCGGAAATATTATGAAAAAGCTTGCTGCCGCAAAATCGGCACTTGAGCAGCAGGCTGAAACCGCAAAAACGGCAGGGGATGAATCTAATACCCGAAAGCAAATGCCGGATGATTGGGATTTTTCGGAAAATATCTCTGCGCTTGAGGTTGTGATGCCGCCCGTTGTGCAGCCGGGGCAGATAAAGGCGTCAATGGGCAGTCCGTGGATTCCCGCTTGGGTCTACCGTGATTTTATAATTGCTTTAATCGGTATCCGTTCCGCTTCCGGAAAGCCGAAAATCAGCGTTGAATACATTCGCGCCGCAAATCATTATATAATCCACGGAAAAAAGCATTTCACGGACTTTACGCGTGCAAAACTTACTTACGGCACGGAACGCATGAACGCTTTTGAGATTATAGAGCGAATGCTCAATTCGCGCGAAATTGCCGTTTACGATACATATATTCCTTACGGCAAGGAACAGCAGGTTCGCCGTGTCAACAAAGCCGAAACTCTGCTTGCGCAGGAGAGAGCGCGGCAGATTGCGGAAAGATTCTCATTCTGGCTCTTCAGGGATGAGCCGAGAAGAAGTCAATTGCTTAACTACTACAACGAAAACTTCTGTGCGATCCGTCCGCGGCATTTTGACGGCAGCAGAATGCTCCTTCCGGGCAAAGATCCGAACATTAAGCTGCAAAAGCATCAGCTGGATGCCGTGAAAAGAATCGTGCATTCAAAAAATATCCTGCTGGCGCATCAGGTCGGCGCGGGCAAAACCTATGTCATGGCGGCAGCGGCAATGGAAATGCGCCGGCTTGGCATTTCAAAACGCAATCTGTTTGTTGTTCCGAATAATATTCTCGAACAATGGCATTATGAGTTCACCCGGCTTTATCCTGCGGCGGAGGTCATTGTAATTGAACCGAAAAGTTTCACTCCCGCAAACAGGAACCGCGTTTTGAAACAGATTATTGAAAGCGACTGTGACGCGATAATCATGGGTTACGGCAGTTTTTCGCTTATCCCGCTTTCGCGCGGGGAGCGTGAACGCGAATTGAACGCACACCTTGCGCAAATTGCGGAGTCCATGCGCAGTGCAGTGTACAGCGATGCGTATATCGTGCTGAACAGATTTGCGTCGCGTATTGAACACAGGCTGCAAAAGCTCTGGGAGGAGGAACAAACTCTTCCGAAGGGTGCTGTTTTTTTCGATGACCTCGGGATCGACACGATATTTGTTGACGAAGCGCATAATTTTAAAAACATCAGTATTGAAACCAAACACGGCAGTCTGCCGGGGCTGAACCCGAAGGGCTCGAAAAAGTGCGATGATTTGATGGCAAAACTCCGCTATATACAGCGCACGCATGACGGACGGGGTGCTGTTTTTGCAACAGGAACCCCGATCACAAACTCCGTTTCGGACATGTACACGATGCAGCGGTACCTCGGCTATGAACATATGGACGAGCTGAATCTGCTTGAGTTTGACAATTGGGTCAAAATGTTTTCCGAGGTTACGGAAGAATTCGAAGTTGAGGCGAACGGTATAGGCTATCGGCTGCGCCGCAGGCTCAGCAGGTACTATAACCTGCCCGAACTGTCGCTGCTGTTTTCGGATATTGCGGATTTGTATTTTACTCCGGAAGATGATAAAAGGATTCCGCATAAGGTGAATTATATCAATTGTACCGTTCCGGCAAGCGAGTCGCTCAGAAAGTATATTGAGGAGCTTGCGGTGCGCGCAGAGGAGGTAAAGAGCGGCAGCGTTGCCCGAACGGAGGACAATATGCTGAAAATCACGACGGACGGCAGAAAAGCCGCTCTCGACATGCGTCTTGTTAACCCCGAGGAGCCTGATAATCCGAATTCAAAACTTAATACATGCGTTGAAAATGTGTTCAGAATCTGGAGTGAACGCGATAAACTGACCCAGCTTGTGTTCCTTGACCAAAGCACGCCGAAGGACGGGTTCAATCTTTACGACGATATAAAACAAAAGCTTATCCTGCGCGGCGTGCCTGCGGATGAAATTGCGTTCGTTCATGATGCTGTAAACGACGCAATGCGAACAACGCTTTTTAACAAAGTTCGCAAGGGACGCATACGTGTGCTTATCGGTTCAACTTTCAAACTCGGCATCGGTGCGAACGTTCAAAACAATCTGCTTGCGGTGCATCACCTTGATATTCCGTGGCGTCCGTCGGATGTTACCCAGCGTGAAGGCCGAATGCTGCGTCAGGGCAATCGAAATGACGAGGTAATGATATATCGCTACATCACAAACGGGAGCTTTGATGCTTATTCGTGGCAGCTTCTTGAAAACAAACAGCGATTTATATCTCAAATTGTAAATGGTGATTGCCCGAGCAGAAGCGGTGACGAGGTTGATGAAGTTGTGCTCACATACAGCGAAGTCAAGTCACTCGCCGTCGGAAACCCGCTCATAAAGCGAAAGATTGAGCTTGAAACGGAGCTTCAGCGCAAACTTGTTTTGAAATCAAAGCATGAGCGCGCAAGGACAGAAGCGGCGGAGCAGCTTTTGCAGTTGCCGGCAAAGAACAGCGAATTGCTGAAACTGCGCGACATTCTTCAAAAAGATATGCTTCTTGCGGAACAAAACACCGGCGAGGGGTTTTCAATGATGCTTGCGGGCGAGAATTATACACGGCGGCGCGATGCGGGCGAAAGGCTGATAGAGCTGCTTGCGGAACATGCATTTATACGTGAGGAAAAGCGAATCGGCACATATCGGGGGTTCAAACTCTTTCTTGCGAACGATATTTCGGGGGCAAGGCGAATCTTTCTGCTCAAGGGCAGTGGGACCTATCGTTCCGATTTAAGCGAAAGCGCGATGGGCATCATTGCAAGGCTTGATAACGTTGTTAACGGCCTTAAAACACGGCTTGAAGCTGCACTCGGCAGCATAGAGCGTATGGAGCAGGACGAGGCGGAGCTGCGTTCGGAGTCCGAAAAACCGTTCCCGTTTGAAACGGAACTTACGGAACTGCGCCGTGAGCTGAAAAGGGTCAACGGCGAACTCGGAATGCTGTAAATTTGGATGATATATAAAATAACAGTCGGCTGATTGTTGATTACGGAGGAAAAAATGCAAAATCAGCACAATTATTCCGTTGATGATATAAAGGTAATGGAAGGCCTGGAGGCGGTTCGTGTCCGTCCGGGCATGTATATCGGCAGCACCGGAAGCAGGGGTCTGCACCATATGCTTTGGGAAATCGTTGATAATGCCGTTGATGAAGCGGCAAACGGGTTTGCAACGATCGTCAGCGTTACAATTAACAGGGATAATTCCGTGGTTGTTGAGGATAACGGCAGGGGAATCCCCGTAGGCATTCATGAAAAGCTGCATGTGTCCGGCGTTGAAGTTGTTTATACTCAACTCCATGCGGGCGGAAAATTCAACAACGATTCATACGGTTTCTCGGGCGGATTGCACGGTGTCGGTGCATCGGTTGTTAACGCGCTTTCCGAATACGTTGAGGTTGAGGTTGCAACGGGCGGCAAACTGTATTCAATTAAATTCCACAGCTATGAAGATTCGGACGGCAACATGCATTCCGGAATTCCTGTCGCGCCGCTTGCCGAGGTCGGAAGGACGCGGCGGCAGGGCACAAGGGTAACATTTTTGCCGGACAAACGCGTTTTTGAAACGATTGAAATGAATTCCGAAGTCGTTGCAAAACGCCTGCGCGAGCTTGCGTACCTGAACAAAGGGGTAACGTTCAAATTCACCGACAACAGGCTGAAGGACGAAAATAAGAACCGCGAGTACAAATACGACGGCGGCATTGTGGATTTTGTGTGCTATCTTAACAGTGAAAAAACCCCGCTGTATAAAGAACCGATATACTTCCGCGGAATGCGCGGCACGGGCAAAGATGCAATCATCGTTGAAATTGCAATGCAGCATAACGATGGCTATACCGAAAGCATCTTTTCATATGTCAACAATATTCCGACGACCGAGGGAGGTACGCATGAAACCGGATTTAAGTCCGCTCTGACCAAGGTCATGAACGATTATTGCCGTCGAACCGGAATCCTGAAGGAGAAGGATGCGCCGCTGCCGGGTGAGGATTTCCGCGAGGGACTCACGGCGGTCGTGTCGCTTAAAATGAGTTCGATTCAGTTTGAAGGGCAGACGAAAACAAAACTCGGCAATACCGAAGCGCGTACGGCGGTTGAAGCTATTGTTATGGACGAGTTGACACCGATACTTGAAAACCTTAAGAATTCGGATCTTGCCGCCGCAATTGCGGACAAAGCGGTGAAGGCGGCAAAAGCGCGTGAAGCTGCAAGAAAAGCAAAAACCATGGCGCGTGAAAAGTCCAAGCTTGAAAACGCACCTCTCGTCGGCAAGCTTTCAAGCTGCACCGGCAGAACACCGGAACAAAACGAACTCTTCATCGTTGAAGGCGATTCGGCAGGCGGCAGCGCAAAGCAGGGCCGTGACAGACGGTTCCAGGCAATACTGCCGCTGCGCGGCAAACCGTTGAATGTTGAAAAAAGGCGCATTGAGCAGGTGCTTGAAAATGACGAATGCCGCTCCATCATAACCGCCCTTGGAACCGGCATAGGCGAGGATTTTGAGCTTAAAAACCTTAAGTATCATAAAATCATCATTCTCTCCGATGCCGATCAGGACGGTGCGCATATACGCGCTCTGCTTCTTACGTTCTTCTATCGCTACACAAAGGAACTGATAACGGGAGGGCATGTTTACATGGGGATGCCGCCTCTTTACAAGGTTCAAAAGGGAAACAATGTTACATATGCCTATGACGATGAAGAACTTGCCCGAATTACGAAAGGCATGAAGGGGTACACCTTGCAGCGGTATAAAGGCTTGGGTGAAATGAATCCGGAGCAGCTTTGGGAAACGACGCTTAACCCGGAGAACCGTTCCCTTGTTCAGGTGACGATTGAAGACGCGGCGTATGTAGAACACCTTGTAACGCTTTTGATGGGAGACAAGGTTGCTCCCCGCAAGGAGTACATCACCGAACATGCGAATTTCAACCGCGTGGATTCTTTTGAGGACAAAATCGGTTGATGTTGAAGTTTAACACCGCTTCGGAGTACAACGCGATACACAATTCAGATTGATTAGTGCAGCCTGCGGTCAATCAAAATCGAACAACAAACAAAAGCATCCGAAAGCAGCGGAACTGCACGGATGCTTTTGGATATTTATCCGAAACAAAAATTAAACGATTTGAAAAATATAAAACTTCAGATAATCCGTCTCGGGTACATTCCAAAGAATCGGGTGATCAGGAGCCTGCTGACGCGCTTCGATTTGACGCAGCTGAACCCCTGCATCCTCTGCGGCATTGTGAAGCATCTTACGGAAAAGCTCATCGGTCATGAAATGCGAACATGAGCAGGTTGCAAGATAGCCGCCGCGCGGAAGGAGTTTCATTGCTTTTGCATTGATGGCTTTATAACCCTTTATCGCACTGCCGATCGTATCCCGACTTTTGGTGAAGGCGGGCGGGTCGAGTATTATGTAATCATAACCGTGTTTGCGATTGGATTCCATATCGGTCAGAAGATCGAAAGACATCGGCGCAAACGAAATCCATTCTGCCCGAAAGCCCGTTCAGCTCCGCATTTCTGCGCGTTTTTGGATTGCATCCGCAGAAATATCAACGGCAGTGACATGCTTTGCACATGCAGCGGCGGCGTTCAGTGCGAATGCGCCCGTATGCGTGAAACAATCGAGAACCGTTTTGCCGGCAGCAATCTTTGCAGCGGCACGACGGTTATATTTCTGGTCAAGGAAAAAGCCCGTTTTTTGTCCGTTGATAACGTCGATTTCGTATTTGATTCCGTTTTCTTCAATCATTACCAATCCGCTGTCCGGTGCGGGAGGCAGGAGATCACAGCTGATAAAGCCCTTGTGCTGAGTCAGACCTTCCTTTTCGCGTATGGCGACATCGTTTCTTTCGCAAACGGCCCGAATATTAATGCCGAACTCTTTGAATACTTCAATAAACAGCGGAAACAGGCGGGACTTAAGCATTTCGGTGCCGAGGGAGAGAATTTGAAAAACAAGAACGTCCCCGAAGCGGTCCACCGTCAGCCCGGGAAAACTGTCGGCCTCACCGAAGATGATTCGACAGCAGTCAAAATCGCTGCCCATGACCGTTTGGCGGTACTCAAGCGCATAACGAATTCGCCTGCGGAAAAAGTCATCGTCAAACCTGTCGTTTGCATTGCGTGAAAAGATGCGAATGCGAATTTTGGAATTGTCATTTATGAACCCGGTTCCGATGAACCGATCCTTTTTTGTATAAACATCAACAAGCCCGCCGTTCGTATAATCACCGTCAACGGAAAGCACCTCCTCCGCATAAACCCACGGGTGCCCGCCTTTGAGTGCGCGTTCCGCCTTTTCGGATACTTTTGCTTTCGGATACATTCGCATTATTAACAAACCAACCTCTCTGCCGCATTCGGCAAAACTGTTTGTTGAATATAACACAATCGGGTGTGGATTTCAAGTGCGGTTTCAACTTGCCGTGCCTGCACAGCGAAAAAACAGTCGAAAGTTTTTGTTCTGCCTTGATTTGCGGCAGATGCGCCGCATCAGTCAGACAGTGTCGGTTCGAAAGGTTCAACGGCGGAGCAGCTTATCTCATATGCAGTGCGCATTTCCTCCGTTCCGTCTTCAAAAACTTTTTTATATTCGCGGCTTTGCAGCCTTCCGATAACGTGCATTCCGATGCCGACCTTCATATCCTGCAAATACCTTGCGTTTCGTCCCCATGCGATACAGGGCAGATAGTCGGATTTGCCGTACCGCCTGTTGACTGCAAGCAGAACGTCCGCAATTTCACGTAAAAAAGGAGTCGTTCTGTATATTACGGGCTTACAGATGTATCCGAACAGTTCAACTTCGTTTTTGTATGCAAAAACATCGGTTTCATCCGCCGAAGCAGGAATGAATTCACGTGCAAACACGGTGATGATAAGTCTGCTGCCTTTTTCAGTCTGTTGATTATAGGAACGTATCTGTCCTTGGATATGAAAATACATACCGTGTTCAACAGGGATGCCGCCGAGCAGTCGTTCGCTGACGGTGACGGGTATTTTGTCCTCGGCTCCGCTCAATCTTTGAACGGTGAGCACAAGCTTGAAAAAAGCCTCTCCGTAAATTGTATGACTGTATTCCGGGCCGTCCGTAACCCTGCCTGAAAGACTGATGCTGTTGTTTGTATCCGGCATATTGCCCTCCGTAAGTTCGAGTATTCACTGAATGAGTCCGTTTTTCAAAAACAAGGTAAACTTCCTTTGCTTTTTCCGAAAACGATACCGTACAGTGGCCTGTTTAAATTCTATTCGGCGAAATTCGAAATAGACTTGTTGATTTGGTTTCATGCATATGATAGAATGGCACGAGAAAAGAACAGGACGGGAAAAAACGAAAAATATGAAACAGGATGAAACCTTTTTGCGGGAAACGAGGCATGTTATCGAGCGGCATATCGATCTGTATCCGAAATGTGAGCCGGACGACATAGTAAAGCTGCTTTATCAAAGCGAATTCGGCTGCGGGCATTTTGTGTGCAGCAAAGAGATCGCGGAGGAGTATCTGAAGAGGGAGTATGAAGCGTGTATGCTGACAACGAAAGCCGCCGCTGCCGGGGAACACCCATTGACGGATGAAACAGGCGGGATGTTCGTTCGGGTGCACCTTGAACCTTTGGCACGGTACGGTATACCGCTCTCAAGGCTTGCGGAGCTTTTTGTGCGTTCATCGGAGGTTCGAACGGGTTCAACGGACGGAATGCTGAAAAAGCTCAGCCTGCTGAAAGAGATCTGCCGGCAGGGGAAAACTCCGTTTGACGAAGAAACGCTGTCGGCTTTTCTTAAGAAATACGTTGCGGCGGGCTGCCCGGCAATACATCACAGCGAGACTTACCGTCGGCTTTACCATCCCGCGTATCGCGTGATTTGCAGAGAATTCCTTCCCGAACTAATCGGCGGAGAATGCGCAGGTTCGGAACCTGAAACTCATATTTAAGACTCAAACAAAAACTGAATTTAAGGAGAAGTTTAAACAAAAGGCACAGCCGAAACGCAATTGCGGGCGGCTGTACCTTTGTTTTTTACAGAGAATGATACGGCAAAGAAAGCTCGTTGAAAATCGATCAGATTTCAACATTGCCGTTGCCGGGGCGTGCACAGGTGATTTCAAGATTGCCGTTGCGCTCACGAAGCTTGTCGATAAACTCTTTTTCTTTCCGCGCATCACGCAAAGTAATCTGGTAGGTGAGCTTGAACAGGCTGCCCATGTTGGTGGTCTTAACACGGATGAGCTCATGGCGGGAAGTGTATGTGCTGAAAATATCATTGAAAACTTCATCATAGATGAGACTTTCGGGAATGACAATCTTGAGGTCGCGCTCTGCGGAACCCGCTTTGCCGAAATTGATGCTTGCAAGCGCAATGTCAACCAAAATAACGAATACGGCAAGGATGACCGCAATTGCAATATAACCCATGCCTGTTGCAAGGCCGACAGCCATTGCGAGGAAGATGCTTGTTATTTCACGCGCGGAAGCGGGGGCGGAACGGAAGCGGACAAGGCTGAAAGCACCGGCAACAGCAATGCCTGCGCCGAGCTGTCCGTTAACAAGGGCGATAATCGTTTGAACTATCATCGGCAGAAGCACAAGCGAAACCGAAAGGCTCTTGGAGGGACGATTTCTGTATCGACTGCAAACGGCGATGAGAACGCCCAATGCAAGAGAAACAAGCAGGCAAACAATAAACCCGCCTGCGGTCAAGGTGCTTGTGGTGGAGAAAATACTGTCGATAACGTTGTTAAGCATAGTGAAAAATCCTTTCGTTTATGGATGAAAACATTGGGCACGGAACGATACCGGATCGTTCAGCCGCAATGTGCAGCACCGCGTTTTTGAGAAAGAATGCGGTTAAGTTCGATGTTATACGCGGTTGCGTATTTTGAGAAGCTTGTCGGAAAGATCCTGTGTTCATCAAGGAGTGCGGCAAGCCAAAGCGGCAGAGTGTGCGGAGTTTTAAGCTCCATTATGCATTTGCCTGCGGGCAGAATGGGGTCGCCGTACGTGCCGCTTAACAGGTCGAGGCTGCGCGTTCTGTAGCGCAGATTTTCGTCGATTGTCAGTCTCAAATCCCCGACGCCGTTTTCCGCATAGGCAGTGCGTTCGCAAAATATTCCGAAAGACGGCCGAAGCTCCGGATAAAAGCGGAGCGCATAATCAATTTCACGCGCAATTTGCTTGTCGGGGCAGGGCGCATCACCGCAGAGAAACTCCATTGCATCGGCATAGGGCATTTCGATTCGGCGCTTATACACAACACCTTTGTATTTCTTCTTAAGCTCAATAAAAGCGTTCGATTCTGCCGACGGAGTGCCGTAGCACCGCAAACGGAGCTTTTCCTTATAAATCGGATGCTCTATGGAGGCACGAATCAACCGCATGTCGGCAGTGTCAAAATAAATGCTGCTGACAGTGCTTTTTCCGTAAGAATCAACATGCATATGCTGCAAAAGCACGGGCAGCATTGCGGCGAACTGCTTGTCCGAAATAATATACTTTTTCTCAATACGGGTAAAAATGTTATCAATTTTAACCGTTTGCAATGTCACAACCTCCGTTTCTGCCGAAATGCACCGGATGCGGAGCACTTCGGAATAATCCCGCTCGGCACAACGGCGGAGCGGGCGGTGAGACCATTCTCGCATTACCAATATTATACCACTGAAACAGGGCGACCGAAAGACAAAAAGGGCTCTTTTAACGGCAAATATTGTATATAGTACTTTGAAAACGGTCAAACAAAGCTTAATCGGGAAGATTGTCAACAAAAATTCATAATATATCGAGCCAGATTCCCATAGGCAATTTTGCGAATGTCCGCATCGCTCAAGCCCATGCGGCTCAGCTTGTTCGCAATCAACGGCAGTCCGCTGCTGTTTTCAAGCCCGTCGATATAGCGGTTCATGCCGTCAAAATCCGACCCGAGCGCAACGCAGTCGATTCCGCCGATTTCGATGAAATGCGCGATATGCCGTATCACATCGTCGAGTTCGGCAGTGCGTTCATCGGTCAATTGTCTGTAATAAAAATTGACGCCGATTACACCGCCTTGTTTTGAAATCGCGCGAATATGCTCATCTTTCATGCAGCGTGGGTGACTGCATAGGGCGCGTGCATTTGTGTGCGACGCAAACACGGGGCGTGCTGCAATGCCCAACACATCGTCAATGCCTGCATCCCCGAGGTGTGCAAGGTCAACAGCCATTCCGATTCGGCACATCTCTTCAACAACACGCTTTCCAAGGGCGGTCAAGCCCTTTTTGCTTCCGCGTTTTCCGGCCGGATAGGCAAGACTGTTAACGTCATTCCAAGTCAGCGTCATTGCGCGCACTCCGAGACGATACAGCATTCGAAGGTTTTCAACGCTGCCTTCGACAGCCTCACCGCCTTCAACGGTCAACACTGTTGCAATTTTGTCCTGAGTTACGTCAAAATCACGGGAGAACGGCACAAAACACGGATTTGATTCAAGCATTCGATAATAGGAATCTATCATGTTAAGGCATTGACTCAGCGGGTTCTGCTTCAGCAGCATATCGATCCATGCGGCAAAGAACTGAAGCTTCACTCCGCCCGCTGCCATGTTCCGAAGGCTCATGCTCTGATGCCCGGAGACGGTTTGAATATCATAATCATAGTATGTCATTCCGTATAAAAAATCACAATGCGCATCCGCAAACGGCAGCTTGTTTGAAGCGCTGTTCTCTTGCGGCAAAATTTGTTCGACCATGTTAATCCCTCCAATCTGCAGCTCCGCATGCCGCGGAGGCCGACCGTATCACAATATTATAACACAAAACGAATAAAAATGCATTCGATAAAAAAGCGCGGCGGGTTGTTGAGAACAGATAATTTCTTCTGCGGAAGACAATCACCGGACGGAGATGCGGAGTATGATATAAAATACCGAAAAAAGTCACAATTTATTTTCAAATGGAGTCGAAAACCTATTGTAAAGAGCAAACCGCAATTGGTATAATAAGGTGTGGAGTTCGGAGGAACTCTGCAAGGTGCTTTTGTATATTAACCGGAGGTGACGCAAATGAAATGCAGAAATTGTGGCCACGATAATCCCGAGTATTCCGAAGTATGCGAGAATTGCGCAGTTTCACTGCGCTCGGAGCCGCAGCGCGATGATGATACCCCGTCTTGGGGTTTCGTTGACGAGAACAAGGATATCAGGTTTTCTTTCGGAGGGCGAAATGCCGCGCAAAACAATAATCCCGCAGACATGAACCAAAACACTGACAGCGACCTTGATGAGCTTGAAAGACAGTTCACATGCGACGTCGGTGATTGGAACGAAGTTCAGAGACGTCCGAACGCAGGCCGACAGAACAATAACCGCCAACACGCTGCCGCTGCGCAGAGAAATGACAGAACAAGCAGCCCGAACGGAGCGGAACGGGCGAACCGCAGCAGCGCGCAGAATACACAGGGCGCATTCGCCGGTGACAGACTTCCGTGGGATAACGATTCTGCAAACACACGCAGGCAGCAGCCCCGCACGGAAAGGCAGTCAAACCCGGATGACGAATATGACTCCGATGATTTCGATGATGCGGATGCATACGACGGCCGCGAGCGCGGGAACAAGCGCGCGAAGAAGCAGCGTGGAAAGGGCAGAGATTCGACTGATATTCAAGATGATTTCGACACTGCCCGCACGAGTGCCGATTACGGAGCAAAGCGGGGCAGACGCGATAATTCATATGATGAATTTGAAGACGTGAACCGCAGAAGCGATCGCAAACGCGGAAAAGGCGGTGCGTCCGGTCTGCGTATTGCAATAATTGTGCTTGCTGTTGTGGCCGTAATTGCGGCCGGCGTGCTTGCATACACCCTTTGAACGGCAGCAGCATCGGCGGCGAAAAAACAAACCGCGTTATCGTTAACCCCAACAATCCGGACAGCTACTATATCACTGTTTATGCAAAAGCCGGTTCTGTCCTTGTTTATGAGGACAGCACAGGTGCACAGACCGAACAGCAGGTTCCCGAAAAAGGATATGTAACTTTCAATGTTGCATCCAACCGCCTGCGCCCGATAACACCCATTGAGGGCGAAAGCTGCGACATTTACCCCTCGGTAAGTCTCAAAAATGAGGACGGAACGCTGACAAAGCTGGAGATTCCGCGCATAACGCTCAGAGTTCCGACGCTTAATGCATCCTTCGAAACGGCTGAAGACATAACGAGCGACAACGGCGTTATAGAAATCAAAGGGCATGTTGACTTGACTCAGACAGATCTTCAGAACAATCTGCCTGTTGTCACAATCAACAACGAAACCGTGCAGCCCGCGCCCGACGGCAGCTTTGCTTACACAACAAAGCTCGACAAGGGCGAATACGAGATCGTTGGTGAAATCAAGCTCGGCGGATACATGATCATGCGCCGAACCTTCAAGGCAACCGTCAGCAAACAGCTGACCGCATCCGACATAATTTCAATACCCGAGGAAGTTGATACCCGAGTTCTGAATGTTGAAACTTCAATTGAACTCACCGGTACCGTTCCCGCAGGAGCTGTGCTTCAGGTTGTTCCCAAGGATGCGGAATGCACCGTTAAGGATCAGCCCACAGTTGACGAAAACGGGAACTTCAGGTTTTCCGTAAACCTTCCCACCGCCGCAAAGTGCTATGAGCTCCAGCTCACCGCAACACTTGCGGACGGAACGGTTTACACGCGTCCGTTCTTTGTGGAACGTCCGCCGGTGTTTAACGAATATGTTCCCACCGTTTGGAGAGGTGATTACAGCGAGATGTCAAAACCCGTCCATATCACCGACCTTCGCGGGTTTGTAATTGAGGGAACTGTTGCAGAGATTACCTATGATGACGATTATCTCGTTGCAACATTTACCCTTAACGATGGACATACGATCAGCATTGAGTATCACGATCACTATTCTGCCGCACGCCAGCATCCCATTGAAGCGGGCAAGCAGTACAAACTCTACGGATTCTCAAAGGGCGTGGACGAAAGCGGTATGCTCCGGATGTATATTTGGTTCGTGAGTGACTGATCAGATGTTCGGATAAGTTTGGAAACAAAATAACCTGCGCGGCGGCTGCTTAACGGCAGCCGCTGCGTCGATACTGCAACACATCGCCAAACGGTGCAGCTTTCAAGAAAACACATGGAGAAATAAGATGAAAATCTGGGCAAGAGTTCGAAAAAACAACAAAACAACGGAACAGGATGTCGTTGAAATTCCGCAGAAGGACGCTTCCGAAGTGGAGGACTGGCACGAAGCTTTTGCGAGTTGTGCTCGAAATTAAACCTTTCACGCCCTGTGATTCTTGATAAGCATGTCAATGAGCTGCTCCGCTTTTCACACACCGTGTTCCGCCCGGATGATTTTATGGAACAGGTAACGTTTGACAGGCTGGAGGTTGAATTGTTTTAGCGGCGGTTCATTGCACCCCGAAACGTTGAGAACAGGAAGTGTTTTTCAATCGAAAAAACCAAAATAAACGAATGCTCGGTGATTACTCCGAAAAGGGCAAACGACCCGTGATGTGCGCAAAGCATGCATCGCGGGTTGTTTTGTTTTCGGCAGCAGTGTTCAAAACCTGTAACTGTTTATCGATAATATTCATATTTTATAGCAAGCCGTGTACAAGCCCGACATTGGAGCCGGCGGCGAAGCAAAACAATAAGAAAGGAGCATCGCGGCAGTGCGGGAGCGAACGGTACTGCGCTGCAATGATGTGGTGAATGATATGAGAAATGATAACGGAAGCAGGGGAAACGGCTTTCAGCCTTTTAATCCGCCGAACAGAGGAAGACAGCAGGGAGGCATGAGGCAAAGCAATTTCGGCAGCGAGCAAAACATGGGTTATGATAACAGCATGCAGTTTGCAGGTAATGCGTGCGGTTTCCCGCCTTGCAGCGGCTGCCGCTGTGAATGTACATATTACGGTGCAACGGGTCCGACGGGGAGCAACAGGTCCGACGGGCGCAATCGGAACAACGGGCGCGACCGGTGCAACGGTGCAACGGGAGCGACAGGCGCAACGGGAGCAACAGGAGCGACAGGCGCAACAGGTCCGCAGGGGATCAGAGGCATTGACGGTGCAACGGGTCCGACAGGTCCGCAGGGTATCAGAGGCATAGACGGAGCAACAGGAGCAACAGGCGCAACCGGAGCAACGGGAGCAACAGGGGCAACAGGCCCGACCGGAGCAACCGGTGCAACAGGACCGACCGGAGCAACCGGAGAAACAGGGGCAACAGGCCCGACCGGAGCAGCGGGAGCAATAGGAGAAACAGGTGCAACGGGAGCAGCGGGGGCAACCGGCCCGACCGGAGCAACAGGAGCAACAGGCCCGACAGGTCCTGCAGGCGCAGCAGGAGCAACCGGAGCAACAGGCCCGACAGGCGCAGCAGGAGCAACGGGAGAAACAGGCGCAGCAGGAGCAGCAGGGAGCAACGGGTCCGACAGGCGCAACAGGCGCAACAGGAGCAACAGGCCCGACAGGCGCAGCAGGAGCAGCGGGAGAAACAGGCGCAGCAGGAGCAGCGGGAGCAACGGGTCCGACAGGCGCAACAGGCCCGACCGGAGCAACAGGCCCGACAGGCGCAGCAGGAGCAACGGGAGAAACAGGCGCAGCGGGAGCAACCGGAGCAACAGGCCCGACAGGCGCAGCAGGAGCAGCAGGGAGAAACAGGTGCAACGGGAGCAACAGGTCCGACAGGTCCGACAGGCCCGACAGGCCCGACAGGCCCTGCTGCCGAACCTGCCCGGTCGGCAGCGTTGATGTCTGCAGTTCAACCGACAGGAGAAGGAACGACTGTACCGAATGGGGGAGTGCTGCCGTTGACAAACCTTCGCAGCAGCGGTGAAGAACTCAGTGCGGATGCGGCAAATAATGCGGTGCGTTCCAATGATGAAAAACTGTATCATATTGTATGGAACGTAAATGCGGCGGAAGAGCAGGGTTCCGGAACTTCGGGTGATATTGTGATTGCACTTGAATCGCTTACCGGGGATGTGTATGGTTATTCTTCGGCAAGCACGACCGCAGCCGGCGGAAATCCTGTGTCCGTTTCAGGCTCGGCCTATGGGCGGATTCCCGCAGGAACGGAGCTTGTGCTTCGAAACAGAAGCGGAAGAACCATAGCGCTGCATGCGGCTGCAACTCCCAACGGCGACTATGCAGGCGGGATCACGGTGATTAAAGCATAGATAATGCGGCGGTAAACGAGCCGGAAATGTGCCTTCGAAAAAGAGACGGTGCAGGTAAACTCCGCCTGCCGCGTGCGGGCGGAGCAGGCTTTCCGCAAAACAAAATCCGGGAAACGGGGGAGCGATATGGAAGGTTATAAAGTGTGTGTTTATGCAATTGCAAAGGATGAAGCGAAATTTGCCGCGCGCTGGGCTGAGTCGATGAGTGAGGCGGATGCTGTATATGTTCTTGACACAGGGTCAAGCGATGATACCGTAAAAATACTTCAGGCGCACGGGGTAAACGTTCGGAGTGAAATAATAACTCCATGGCGGTTCGATACGGCGCGGAACAGGTCGCTTGAACTTGTGCCGGAGGATGCCGACATCTGTGTTTGTACAGATATTGATGAGGTTCTGCATCCGGGATGGCGCAAAGCGGCGGAAAAAGCGTGGTCAAGCGGCGCGGATATGCTGCGCTATCGCTATACGTGGAATTTCAACGAGGACGGAAGCGAAGGTACGGTGTTCTATATAGATAAGATACATGCACGGCATGGTTTTAAATGGGTAAACCCTGTACACGAGGTCCTTGAATATGAGGGAGAAGGCAGTTTCAGACATATCATTGCGGAAGGCATTCAGCTTGATCATCTTGCCGATGCATCAAAATCACGCGCACAATACCTGCCTCTGCTGGAAATGAGTGTGCGGGAAAATCCGGAAAACGACAGAAATATGCATTATCTCGGCAGAGAATACATGTTTTACGGCAGATGGAACGATTGTATTGCGACCTTAAAGAGGCACCTTGAAATGAAATCCGCTGTCTGGCGGGATGAGCGGAGCGCATCGATGCGCTTTATTGCACGTGCCTGCACGGCACTGAATGATATTGCGGAAGCGGAAAGCTGGCTCTATCGCGCAGCGGCGGAAGCACCGTACCTACGTGAACCGTGGATCGAACTCGCGGGCAATGCATATGCACGGCAGGATTTTGAAGGTACGCTGTATTTTGCACTTAAAGCACTTGCAATTGAAACTCGCCCGAAAACATACATAACGGAACCCGCAGCATGGGGTGCCGCTCCGTATGATTATGCTTCTCTGGGGTATTTTTATACGGGCAGAAAAAAAGAAGCACTGATAATGGCCGAAAAAGCCGTTGAAAAGAACCGGAGAACGAAAGATTAAGAGCAAACAGAGATATTATTGCACAGCTTTCGGAAACGCTTTGATTCATTATTTTTGTCGGAGAGGCTCGATTCGAACCTTTCCGACAAAAAATGAATCGGCAAGCATTTTGATAACAACTTATCATACAGCAGGAGCAGGATTATAACAACTGATGATATATAATGCGGCTAACCGATCAATTCAGGTTGCATGTTCGGCGGATTTGCGCTAAATACGGAGACGTATCGAAGTATTGACTTAGCTGCCGAAATGATTTTATGGAGTTTTTCCTTAAAATATTTTGCTTGTTCTCCCATCAGTTCTCCCCCGTTTTCCGAGGTGCTGATGTTGAGATAAATACGGAGCGGTATCGAAGTGGTCATAACGGGACTGACTCGCTTTCGGTTATCTGGCAAGGTTTTTCATCCTTTTCCAAACCGAAAAATCGAGCCGCGAAGTAGTTATTTCGTAGGGGGGTGTTATAGTAACGACAAAAATAAAATACCATTTGGGCGGGCTGTCAGCCCGTCCAAGAAATCAGGACATTTCCTCTGAAAAGAAGAAATGTCCTTTTTTTGTACCCAAAATCAGATGCCGACAGGAGGAACACAATGCCTGAAAAAACCGTGCAGAAGGAACCGGGCAAAAAGCCCGTGCCATCCAAAAAGCCGAAACCGCAGCAGGAAGTAGTTGTTCAGATTTCGCTCTCTGAGCTGCATCCGTTCCCGGATCACCCCTTTCAGGTGCGAGAGGATGCGTCCATGCAGGAAACCGCCGAAAGCGTCAAGGAATACGGCGTCCTCGTCCCCGCGCTGGCACGGCCACGGGAGGACGGCGGTTATGAGCTGATTGCAGGCCACCGCCGCAAACACGCCTGCGAGCTGGCTGGGCTGGCCACCATGCCCGTCATTGTCCGCGACATTGACCGGGACGCTGCCACCATTATCATGGTGGACAGCAACCTCCAGCGCGAAAATATTCTTCCATCCGAACGCGCCAAAGCCTACAAGATGAAGATGGAGGCCATCAAGCGGCAGGGCGCACGGACGGATCTGACTTCGCCGAAAATTTCGGCGAAGTTCCGCAGCGATGATGAAGTTGGTCAGGATGCCGGTGTGAGCGGCGACACCATTCGCAACTATATCGCCCTGACGCAGTTAGTCCCGGAGCTTCAGCAAATGGTGGACGAAAAGAAGATCGCCCTCAGTCCTGCTTATCAGATTGCGGCGCTGACACCCAAGGAGCAGGGGCTGCTTCTGGAAACCATCGACAGCGAACAGGCCACCCCTCGCTCTCACAGGCACAGCGGATGAAAAAGCTCAGTCAGATCTATCAAGCACTCATTCATTCTTTCTGCCTGAGGCGGACGGAATGACGGACGGATTTGAGAAAAAAGCGGAGATCAGAGAGCAAATCGAATACGACATTCTCTGTCAGCAGTATGACCGGATGCAGCTGATGAGCTGGTGGAGATTATGCTGGAGGTTGCTATGAACCGCAGCCCCACAGTCAAGATCGGGCGGGATGCGGAGTATCCCACCGGCTTCGTGCAACAGCGCTTTGAAAAGATTACGTCCATGCACATCGAAAAGGTCATGGACGGTATCCGTGAGAACACCACTCGCGTTTGGAATACGAAAGCCTATCTTATGGCGGCGCTGTTCAATTCCGTTTCCACCATCGACAATCACTATGCCATGCTGGTCAATCACGATTTTCACGGCGGCCCCTAAAGGCCGTTATTCTTCATGCCCGATTCCGGGAGAAAGGATTTGATACCGATGAAACGCCCCTTGTTTACCTACATCACCGCTCCGTGGAGCGAGAATGAGTTTGAGAACACCGAAAATGCCGCCAAGTATTGCAGGGCGGTCTATGACGCGGGCTTTTCGCCCGTCTGCCCCACGCTGTTTCTGCCGCTGTTCCTACGCGATGAGATTCCGCAGGAGCACAAGGACTGCATCGACATGGCGCGGGAGTATCTGCGCCGCGCTCGTGTGCTGGTGGTTTGCGGCGGCACCGTGGACGAAAGCGTGAAAAACGACATTGCTGTGGCCGAGCGCCTGCGGATCACCGCCACCACGCTGGACGGCATCCTGACCGTCAAGGGACAGGGGCGCAGAAATGAATGAGCATCTTCTGCACCGGCTGGTGGTACCGCCTTAGTGTTCCGGCATTCTCCCTGCAAATCCAAGGAAAGGAGCGTGATAAGTCATGCAGGAAGAAGTTGAACAGAGAATCGTATCCCTGATGATCTCCTGCGGAAAGCTGGGCGAACAGGAATTTCGCAAGGCCGTTGCCAAGCTGCTGGAGCAGTTGAAAAACGACTGCCAGAAGCATCAGTACAGCAAGGCCAATCCCCACGGAAAAAATGACCGTCAAGCAGCTTGCCGCCAAGGATAAGGGATTGCAGAGCATCGAAGTCACCGATCAGAATATCGGCTCATTCAACCGGATTGCCAGGAAGTATGGCATTGACTTCGCTCCATTCAAGGTCAAGGGCGAAAAGCGATACATGGTGTTCTTCAAAGCACCGGACGCCGACGCCATGACCGCCGCGTTCAAGGAATATACCACCAAGCAGGTCAGAAAGGCGGAACGCCCCTCGGTACTGGAAAAGCTGCAACACTTCAAGTCGCTCATTCAGGCGGCTGTGGTGGACAGGACAAAGCGGAAGGAGCTGGAACGATGAAGCAAGTCAACGTCAAAAAGCTCATCCTTCCCAACATCCCGTATGTGTTCATCGCACTGCTGGCCACCAAGGTCAGCGAGGCGGTGCGGCTGGCTCCCGGTTCAGACGCTTCGGCGAAGCTGCTGAACATTATGACCGGCCTGAACACAGCGTTCCACTCCCTTGTCCCCAGCTTTCATCCCATTGACCTGTGCGTGGGCGTTGCCGC
>VOFB01004331.1_pt1:5000-86760 | contig 86760 bp, 94 predicted proteins | sample 5384141 | NCBI WGS metagenome assembly VOFB01 (sample SAMN12384721, study PRJNA508395) | human gut metagenome | isolation source: healthy gut A | host: Homo sapiens | reverse complement strand
GTTCCACAATGCGGACGGCGGCTTTACGCTGCATAATTTCAGCTATCTGCCCGGCTACCTGCCGATTTTCGGACGGTCATTCTGGTTGGCGTTTCTCTCTACCGTGGTGTGCCTTGCGCTCGGCTACCCGATGGCGTACCTCATGAGCCGCCTGTCCGCCAGCAAACAGAGCCTTTGCATGATGCTGATTATGCTGCCGATGTGGATCAATTTTCTGCTGCGCACCGACGCGTGGATGTCCATTCTGGAGAACAACGGCTTCATCAACCAGTTTTTCCGTTCCATCGGCTTAATATCCTTCCTGCAGAGCCATTTCGGCTATTCGCTGGATTATATCCCGCTCATCAACACGCAGGGCGCGATCGTGCTCGGCATGGTGTACAACTTCCTGCCCTTTATGGTGCTGCCCATCTATACCGTGCTCATCAAGCTCGACCGCAAGCTGATCGAAGCCGCGCAGGACCTCGGCGCACCGACGCACCTTGTATTCCGCCGCGTTATCTTCCCGCTGAGCATTCCCGGCGTTATCTCGGGCATCACGATGGTGTTCGTGCCGTCCGTGTCCACATTCGTTATCTCGCAGATGCTCGGCAGCGGCAAGAATCTGCTCGTCGGCGACCTGATCGACCTTCAGTTCATGGGCGGTGCGTACAACCCGCATCTCGGCTCGGCCATCGCACTCGTGATGATCATCCTTATCTTCATCTGCATGTGGATCATGAACAAGTTCGATGACGGCTCCTCCGAGGAAGGAGGTCTGCTGCTGTGAAAAAGTTTTTCAAGAACTTCTATCTGCTGCTGATCTTCCTGTTCCTGTACGCGCCTATCATTGTGCTGATGATTTTTTCGTTCAACAATTCCAAGTCCCGCCGCCTGTGGAACGGCTTTACCACCCGCTGGTATGCCGAGCTGTTCCAGGACGCGGACATCCTGCATTCGCTGTATGTCACCCTGCTGGTCGCCGTCATTGCCGCCGCCATCGCGACTTTCCTTGGCACGATCGCCGCCATCGGCATCCACAACATGGGCCGCAGAGCCAAGGCGGCTTACCTGACGGTCAACAACATCCCGATGTCCTCGTCGGACACCATCATGGGCGTGACATTCATGCTGCTGTTCGCCGCCATCGGTCTGGACAAGGGTTACCTGACCCTTATCCTCGCGCACGTTACGTTCTGCACGCCGTATGTCGTGCTCAACGTCATGCCCAAGCTGCGCCAACTCGACAAGAACGCCTATGAGGCGGCGCTCGACCTGGGCGCCACGCCGCATCAGGCGCTGCGCAAGGTGATCCTGCCCGAAATCATGCCCGGCATTGTCACGGGCGCGATTATGGCGTTCACGATGTCGGTCGATGATTTCGTGGTGTCCTACTTCACCGCCGGCACGACCAGTCAGCCGCTGTCGGTCGTGATCTACTCGATGACCCGCCACCGCATGACACCGAAGATCAACGCCATCTCGACTATTCTGTTTTTGATCGTGCTGGCCCTGCTCATCATCATCAATGTGCGTCAGTCCCGCGACGAGAAGCGCCGCGAGGCCGCCCGCCGGAAAGGAGCGATGCAGCCGTGAAAAACGTATGCTTTCCCTGCTGCTGTGCGGCGCGATGTGCGGCGCGATGTGCGCCGGACTGCTCTCCGGCTGCGGCAATGCCTCCTCGGCAGAGGTGCTCAACGTATACAACTGGGGTGAGTACATCGACACCGACCTCATCGACCGGTTCGAGGAGGAAACCGGCATCAAGGTTATCTACAACACCTTTGATTCCAACGAAAACCTGTATTCGCGCATCCAGACCACGAGCTACGACGTCATTATCCCGTCCGACTACGCGATTTCGCGCTTTATCGACGAGGATATGCTCCAGCCGCTCAACTACGATCATATTCCGAATATGAAGCTGATCGACGAGAAATACACGCATCTGGACTTCGATCCGGAGCAGAAGTATTCCGTGCCCTATACCTGGGGCGTGGTCGGCATCGTGTACAACACCAAGTACGTTGATGAAGAGGATATCGGCTCGTGGGATTTGCTGTGGAATCCCAAATACACCAACCGCACCGCGATGTTCAACAACTCGCGTGATGCGCTCGGCATCGCGCTGATGTACCTCGGCTATTCGCTCAACACCACCGACAAGGACGAGCTGCGCGAGGCGGCTGACCTTATCATCGCCGGAAAACCGGTATATCAGGGCATCTGGATGGACCAGATTCTCGAAAAACTGCCGAGTGAGGAAATTGTGGCTGCACCGTACTATAACGGCGATGCCGTCACCATGATCGACGAAAATCCCGACCTCGCATTCTATGTTCCGAAGGAGGGTACCAACCTGTTTGTCGATGCCATGTGCATCCCGAAGAACGCGAAGAACGTTTCGGGTGCGGAGAAGTTCATCAACTTCATGTGCTCGACCGAGGCGGCGATGGCAAACTGGGAGTATGTCGGCTATTCCAGTCCGCAGACTGAGGGTTATAAGGAACTGGACGAGGAAATCACCAGCGACCCGCTGTATTTCCCGGATATTACGCAGTATCCGACCGAGGCCTATACCAATCTGCCGACGGAAATCAACCAATACTATAATGATTTGTGGGTTGACATCTTAACGTGATCGGATATGCACCAACGCAACGTGCAGGGCGAGGTGACCTCACCCCGCCGTTCCCCCAATAAACCACACCGTTTATGCGAATGATGCACCAGTGACGGATAGTGATTTACGCAGTATGCGTAGTCGTTAACAAAGCGAATGCCGTTATGTGCGGTGGGATGAGGTCATCCCGCCCCTACAAATATCACACTCAGCTAACCCAAAGAAAAAAGAACGTATCCAATGAACAGCGCTGATAACGAAGCAATTCAAAATCAGCGCACAAGGGCCGTAAAGACACGAATCCCCTGCTGAGAATATTTCTCGGCAGGGGATTTTTCGTACATCGCCTATTTGAGCCATCGGCGCTATCTTCGTCAGAACAAACGCTGCTTGTATCCGTATCTGTTCTTGACCGTTAAGCTGGACGCGCTTTTGCGTGAGATTGACCATGCCGCCAACGCGATGTTCGCTCAGCTTACCAAACAGATGACGGCAGCCGAAGGTGTCACCGAAGCACTCAAAGCAGCCGGCCGGATGGAATGGGTGCGCCGCACGAACAGCATCCGAAGCCGCGTCAGAGAAATCGTCAATTCAGAACTGATTTACAACTGAGTAGAACCCGGAGTTCAGACTGCCGTTTGCGGCCTGAACTCCGGGTTCGCTTTAGGGCAAAAATCGTGCAGTATCGGTCTGACAAGCAACGGATTTGCCCCAGCAAATCCAACCCGCAGGGAAATCCCCGTGCCCCTTATTTTATCATTTACCTGTGTGCAATCTCCACAGGAAAGTCATAATCTGCGCTCTGATGCAGCTTGCGTTCATACCGCTGACAACACACAGTCGCTCAGAGGACAGCATCTTCGCGGTAAGCATCAGCAGACATATCGACAAAAGCGGAGCTGTGATGGCCTGAAGATGCCTTACCCTCCGTGAGGATACTATACTTGCAGTCACTTCTGCCACGCCGTCCGCCGCGTTGTAAACCTGCCGTTTGCAATTTTACTCGAACCATTGTTGTCCAGAACGTGCAGCAGACGAACGTTTTTGTCGGTAACACTCTGACCGATAGTCAGCGTGAATCCGTATTCTCGGGTACAACTGCACTGATCGGCGTGATCTTATTGCCTTTGCCGCCAATTACTATCGCTGCAACGTATCTCAGAGGTTCCGTGTTCATTCGTCGGCGTTACATTTGCCTTTTTGTTTGTCGAAAGCCGTGTTTTCTCGTCTTTACTCCATGCGGAGCGGCTGGAGCACTTCATTCATGCGCTGAATATTCTGCACAACGCTATCCTTGCGGCGAACAGCAAGGCTGACATACAGCGAATCGATCAGCGAGAACTGTGCAACACGCGGCGAAACGAAAAGCTGTTCCGGAGAATACAGTTCCAGGCAGATATCACACACCTGCTTAAGTGGCGTATCCGGGTAACCGGTGATGCCGATGGTCTGCGCGCCGTGCTCTTTCGCCGTACGGACGGCGGAAACGATCTCACATGTCTTGCCGGTGTGCGAGATAGCGATCACGGCGGTATTCGGCATACACAGGCTCGCTTGAATCTGCATCAGATGCGAGTCGGTCAGCGACACCGCACGGAAGCCGATGCGCATCAGACGGATGTAGAAGTCCTCTGCGATGGTGCCGGATGCGCCGACACCGAGGATGAGGATGTTTTCGGCGCGACTGAGCACATCGACCGCCTGCTCGATCTTCTGGAAGTCAAGCAGCTGGAGCGCACGCTCGAGCGTGTCGATGTTACGGCCAAACACACTCTCGGAAATGGTCTGAATACTGTCGGTTTCAGACAAATCTTCGAATATTGTTCGAACTGATTTGGGCGAATACTTCGCGAGCAGCAGCTTCATCTCGCTGAACCCGGCGCAGCCGAGGATCTTGCAAAATCGAATAATACTCGATTCTGCGATGTCCAGCTCGGCGGCCATCTGCTGAATGCTGATCGAGGTAATATGTACCGGATCGGCTATGATATGGTCGGCAATCCGCTTTCCAACCTTGGAAAAAGTCGCATATTGCGACTGAATTGCAGCATAAACGTTTTTATCCATACGCTCACCTTGTATCTGTGTCATATTATGTTTTCATTGTAACACAATTCTTCCAGTTTGTGAAGAATGTACAAAAAATGAACATTATTCTTTTGCAACATGAATTATTGAACTTTATTCCGTACGGTGCTATACTTTAATTACAGTCAATGGATTGGAGTTCCATTGGAAGGGTAAAAGCTGAAGCAAGAGATTACGTCCGGACAACTTCTCAAACTGCGGTTCCCCGAAAAAGCACGTTCAGTGCTCGATAAAGGGCCGCGCAGCTCCAACTGGCAAAAAAGAAAAATAAAAAAGGACTGAGCAAAACCATGGGCAAATCCAGCAACCCGACTTTCGCGGGTGATAAGGAATTTGAGAAGATCCATCTCAAAGAAAAAGTTTTCCTACGGCCTCGGCGACGTTGCCTGTAACGTTGTCTACGCCCTGACAACCTCGCTGCTGATTTACTTCTACACCAACGTAGTCGGCATCTCCGCAGCAATGATCGGTACCATCATGCTGTTCTCGCGTTTCTTCGATGGTATTTCCGACGTACTGATCGGTCACCTGGTTGACCGCACATTCCAAGCACGGCAAGTCCCGTGCATGGATCCTCTGGATGATGATTCCGTACGGCATCGCAGCAATCCTGCTGTTCACCGTTCCGCCTGCTACGCCGATCGTAAAGGGCATTTACGTTTTCATTACTTATAACTTCTGCACCACCGTTGTTTACACCGCACTGAACCTCCCGTATGCAACGCTGGCAACGCTGATGACCCGCGACACCGACCAGCGCGCCGTTGTCAACCTGTTCCGTACCGGCATGTCCGCCCTCGGCAACATGGTCATCACCGCAGTAACCTTCCCGCTGGTTACCCGTCTGGGTGACACCCAGCAGGCATGGATCGAGGTTTCCATCCTCTACGCCATCGTTTCCATCATCATGCTGTTCATCTGCTTCAAGAACTGTCATGAGCGCGTCAAGGAAGAGACCAAGACCAAGGACGGCAAGAACGTTCCGCTCTGGATGGGCATCAAGCTCTGCGTCACCAACAAGTACTTCATCATGTTCTTCATGCTCGCTGTGTTCCTGTCCTTCTATGAGGCAGTTACCGGCACCTGCAACGCATACTACGCACAGTACATTCTCGGCAACCGCGACCTGCTCGGCGCACTCGCATCGTTCGAGTCCAGTCCGCAGATTGTTACCGTTCTTGTGCTGTCTCCGTTCATCGCAAAGTTCGGCAAGCGCAACGTAGCGCTGATCGGTGCGGTCGTCGCCGTTATCGGCACGGTCTCCCTGTTCATCAACCCGAGCGCCCTCAATCTTGCACTGTTTGCCTGCGTCATGCGCGGCATCGGCAAGGGCTGCTTCCGCGGCGTCAAGTACTCCATGCTCGCTGACGTTATCGAGTACGGCGCATGGAAGAGCGGCATCCGTGTACAGGGCCTGATGGTATCTGCTACCACCGCCGGCCAGAAATTCGGCTCCGGTATAACGACCGCTATTTTCGGCGCCCTGATGAGCCTCGTAGGTTTCGCCGGCACCGCGACTATCAACGCAGCACAGTCTCAGATGCTGATCGGTATCTACATCATCGGCAACATCATTGCCTGGGGCGGCATCGGCGTTCTGCTGATCTTCTACAAGCTCGATAAGATCTATCCGCGCATTATTACCGAGATGAAGCAGCGCGAGGCTGCTGAGGCAGAAAAGGCCGCTGCAAACGCATAACTCAGACATGCTCTGACACTCACTAATCATCTTTTTCTTCCCTTATATGGCAACAGCCGGCGGAGTCATGTATTCTGCCGGCTGCCCCCTTTATTACGCATGGCCCTATCCCGGCGCATAACAAACTTGAAAGGCGTGTAACAAACAAATGGAAACTATGTCCTATGAAAACCGTATCGCCCTCGGCAATCTGGTACCGACGATCGGTCAGTTCAAGGTAATGGATAAAATTCCGCAGTACCAGCAGTGCGAGGTGCACAATCTGGTCGAGGCACCGGCTGAGGTGCCCGAGGTGCTGCGCCATGTCGTGTTCAACATCGAACGCGGTCAGACGCTGCACGAGACCATCGACTTCCTCAACATGTGTCCGGACTTCAAGAACATGGACATCATCTACGCGAACGAGCTCGATGACGGCGCGGTCCGCTCGGGCAACTGCAACGTAGCGTATGAGATCGCCAAGTCCATCGGCATGAACTATGCCTATGGTCTGGAGTTCATCGAGCTGGTCAACCCGAACGACAACAAGGGTTTCCACGGCAACGCCCTGTTCTCGCGCTGGCCGATCCGCTGGGCGAAGGTCGTTCACATGCCCGAGCAGTACAACTGGTACTATGACCGTCAAAGCGCATCGGCGCGCGCGTTGCCATTGTCTGCTCGCTCGACATCGGCGGCCGTGAAGTCGGCGCGGTCAGCGTCCATCTGGAGAACCGCGCGGACAGCGAGGGCCGCGAAGCCCAGATGGCAGTCGTGTATGATGAGATCAAAAGTCGTTCGCGCCGGACACGCCGGTCATGATCGGCGGCGACCTGAACACCAATACGTTTGACGGCAACGACATCCCGGGCTTCACCAAGCTGTTCAACGACCCGGAGCGTCTTGCCAAGCACATGGCGGCGGTCGAAAAGTACGAGCGCGTCCTGCCGCAGGCAGAGGAGAACGGCTTCTCCTACCGCGAGTTCAGCAGCACCGAAGGCACGCGACGCAAGCCGATGCCGGGCGGCAAGAGCATGCTGCTCAAGCTGGACTGGCTGATGGCGCGCGGCATGGAATGCGTCGACCACGGCACGGTCTCGACTGAGACGAAGGACTGCACCTGGGCCGAGCCGGGCAGCGCGCGCTGGCGAAGTTCACAGGTCCCGAGCTGTCCGACCACAACGCCTGCTGGGCAGACTGTCGATTCGCAAAGTAACTACTAAAATCTATTGAAAGCTGCACACGCTGCATACATATTGACAGCGTGTGCACTTTTATCGAGTGAGGAGAACCTACATCAAATGAGTGGAATGATACAATACCTGCGCGAACTTCATTTTGCATCGGTCGTGCTGCGGCTCGCCCTTGCGATGCTGCTCGGCGGCTGCATCGGTCTGGAGCGGGAACGAAAACGCCGTCCGGCGGGCTTCCGCACTCTATATGCTGGTGTGTCTGGGCGCGGCACTGACCGTGCTGCTCAGCCTGTACGAATTTACCATGGTGACAGGGCCCGTGGTCGGATATTTGCGCAGAGATCGGCATAAAACCGACGTTTCCCGCTTCGGCGCACAGGTCATCAACGGCGTAGGCTTCCTCGGCGCAGGCACGATTCTCGTTACCGGTCGTCGGGAGGTCAAGGGACTGACTACCGCGGCCGGCTTGTGGGCTTCAGCGTGCACCGGCCTTGCGGTCGGCGCGGGATTTTACGAATGCGTGCTCATCGCCTTCGCGATGATATTTTCAGCATCCGCCTGTTCCTAATTGTGGATGCGTACATACAGGAGAACGCGCGTGACATCAATCTGTACATGGAGTTCTATTCGCTCGGGGACATCAGTACCATCATCAATCAGCTGAAGGCGCAGAATGTGCAGATCTATGACATCGATATCGAGCGGAACAAAAGTGGCGAGGCGCTGCACCCAAGTGCGATCTTCTCGATCCGCCTCAATGAAAAAATACCGCACACGCAGCTTCTCTCCGATCTGGCGGAGTTGGACTGCTTTTGCGTGATCGAAGAGCTGTAAGGAGTGGACTGCTATGTTATCTGTTTTTGACGGCCTGCGCGACGTGACGACGCTTTCCGTGTTCGTGCGTCTGGCCTGCGCGCTCATCTGCGGCGGCATCATCGGCATCGAGCGCTCGTACAAGCGTCGTCCGGCAGGCTTCCGCACCCACATCCTCATCTGCATCGGCGCGGCGATCACCACGCTGACGAGTCAATATCTGTATCTGAATATGCACTATTTTACAGATATGGCGCGCCTCGGTGCACAAGTTGTTGCGGGTATTGGCTTCATCGGTGCGGGCACCATCATCGTTACCAAGCGGCAGCGCGTCAAGGGTCTGACAACGGCGGCCGGACTGTGGACCTCGGCCATCATCGGTCTCACCTTTGGCGGCGGCTTCTACGAGGGCGGCATTCTCGCGACCGTGTTCATCATGCTCGCCGAGCTTGTGTTCTCGCGTATCGAGTACCGCGTACTCGAAAATGTGCCGGAGATCAATCTGTATATGGAATACGAGCACAAGCACTGTCTGGATGATGTGCTTCAGCTCTACCGCAGCTGCAATATCAAAGTGCTGAACATCCAGATTACGCGCTCGGCAGAAAACGGTGAGCATAACGCCTGCGCTATCTTTTCGCTGCGCCTGCCGCGCATTGTCGGCAGACGCGAGGGAATTGTGTCGGTGGAAGAGCTGTAAACCACACCGAATTTCAAAAAAACAGAAATCCAAAGCAGTGATGCGCCTCGTATTTGGAGGCTGCATTGCTGCTTTCTTTCGTTTTTACCCGATATGCCGTCGCGCAAGATGCATCACGTTGTATGCGTCCTGGTGAAGCCCTATAGCCTGCGTTGTCGGCTTGCGGCGAGTCTTAAATTATGGGATACTATATCAAAAACGGCCTGCCAAGAGGAAATGAAGAAAAATATCAAGTCGCTGCAAAAAAGGCAGTAAGGGTCACAGGGATTTTCCCTGCGGAGCTGGATTGGAACAATCAAATCCGTTGCTTGTTACGACATCTTCTACGCAAAAACGCAATATTGGCACCATCAAAACAAACCGGAGCGCACAGCTGAATTTTAGGCTATACGCTCCGGTTTTTGCTGCTTAGATTGGCGTTCATAAAAATTTCTAAAACGATTTTGTCAGGTTTTGAGGGCAAAGAAGGCCTGTGAACATTATCGGAAATTTCAGCGGCGGCGCGAACAGGAACGATGAGGTGCGAGTATGAACGAGTTATGGACTGAGCAGGGAAACAATTTCCGAATGAATATCAGCGGCACCGAATACGAGGTGAGCACGCATTTTGACAGCAGCGACAGGCAACGCCTGTTTGCAGGTTTGCTCTACTGCCCGGACTGCGGTGCAAAACTTCATTTCAGTGCGGCGAAAAGCCTGAAACCCAATCAGGAATTTTATCGCTGCGCCAACTACAATTCCGGACGCGGAACGTGTAAAATCCACTACATCCGCAACGTGGTGCTTGAAGAAATCGTTCTGGAAGCGGTCAGCAGTCTGGCGGATTATGTGCGCTGCTATGAGTCGGTGTTTCTGTATTTCCTCGCTATGCAGAATAACGCGGAGCATCAAATAAATTTGAAAGTGCTTCGGCAGTCTATTGACAATGGCGAGCAGCGTATCCGGCAGATCGACAAGGCTATTGAAGAACTGTTCGAGGCAAATATCAGCGGCAAAATCACCGATGAGCGATTTGTAAGGATGACCGCTAACTATGAAAAAAAGAGCATAAGAATCTGACTGCATCGGTGGAGAACTGGAAGTTAGAGCTTAAAACGCTCAGCAGCAGGAGGTAAACGGACGCAACCGAGTGAAGGTAGACATTTACTTTGCTGCCGTTGGGATGGTAAATATTCCGACCGAAACCGAGATGAAAGCCGCTATGGAGGAACTCCAGCGCAGCCGCAAGCAGGCAATCACCACATAAAAACAGCAGCGGCACAGTCCACAAATGTGAAACTGTGCCACTGCTTATATAATACTTCGTTATGGGTGCCGAGCTAATCGGATACGTCCCTTTTTCATGCTTATTTCTTCTCCAGCGCTGCCATCGCAATCTTTTTCCGGCGTAATGGGAAGCTCATAGAACCGCTTGCCTACAGCATTTCGGATTGCATCCGAAATCGCCGGCAGCGGTGTATTGATAACAACCTCGCCGATGGATTTCGCACCGAACGGGCCTTCGCCCTCGTAGCTGTTCTCGAACTCCACGCGGATCTTGCCGATGTCCACACGTGCGGGAATCTTATACTGGAAAAGCGAATTTTCCATCGGATATCCGCGGTCATCATAGGTGACGCTCTCGGTCAGCGTCATGCCGATGCCCTGGGCAATGCCGCCCTCGGCCTGCACGCGCGTCAGATTCGGATTGATGGGCGTACCGCAGTCCACTGCCGCAGCGTAATCCAACAGGGTTACCTCGCCGGTTTCGGTATCCACCTCGATCTCAGCCGCACCGACCATATACGGCGGAGGCGAAATCTCGGACGAATGCGTAACCGTCGCCTGCAGCTCGATGCTGTTGCCGTTCATGGAAGCCGTCGCAATATCACTCAGGCTAATGGTCTTGCCTGCATTTTCGCCTTCCTCTACACGGACTTCCCTGCCGTCGAAGCTAACCTGCTCCTTTATCGCAGCCGAGCAGCTTTGCGCCGAGCGCACAGATTTTGCCGCGCAACTCGAGCGCGCACTTCTCGGTCGCCTTGCCGGTGACGTAGGTCGTACTCGATGCATACGAGCCGGAATCATACGGCGACCAGTCGGTGTCCGCACTCAGCGTGGTGATGTTGTCTAGCGGACACTCAAGCACCTCTGCCGCGATCTGCGCAAGCGTAGTATCACAGCCGGTGCCCATGTCAGCCGCACCGATGAGCAGCGTGTAAAAGCCCTCATCGTTGACCTTGAGCGTCGCACTGCCGACGTCCATGCTCGTGATGCCCGAGCCCTGCATCGCCATGCCCATGCCGACCGCACGAATCCTGCCGTTTCCCATGTCCCGGCACGGATACTTGTTATCCCAGTCGATCATGTCGTGCACGCGCGCCAGACAGCGGTCGAGCGCACAGCTTGTGTTCAGCTGACCGTAGTACGCGGGCATAATCTCACCCTCGTGCGTAATATTCATCTCACGGATTTTGAACGGTCCATGCCGAGGATGTTCGCCAGCTCGTTTACCGCGCTCTCCACCGCGAACAGGCCCTGCGTTGCGCCGTAGCCACGGTACGCGCCCGCCGACATGTGATTGGTGTACACAACGTCACTCGTAAAGCGGAATGCCTCGGCCTTGCCGTACAGCGGAATCGACTTATGACCGGACAGACCGACCGTTGTCGGGCCGTGCTCGCCATACGCGCCGGTGTTGGACAGCGTGTGCAGGTCGATGCCGCGCACGATGCCGTCCTTGTTTGCGCCCAGACGGACGTGCATTTCCATCTCGTGGCGCGGCGAAGATGCAATCTGGCTCTCCACGCGGCTGAAGATGATCTTGGACGGCTTTTTCGTCATCCAGGTGACAAACGCCGGATACACTGCGCTGACCGCGGTCTGCTTGGCGCCGAAGCCGCCGCCGATGCGCGGCTTGGTGACGCGTACCTTGCTTTTCGGGATATGCAGTGCGTTCGCCACGATGCGGCGCGTGTGGAACACGATCTGCGTGGAGCTCACGATGTGCAGCCGGCCGTAGGTGTCGATCGTGCAGAACGTGCGGAACGTTTCCATCGGCGTCTGCTGACAGGCTTTCGTGTGGTACACGCGATCGATAACGACATCGCAGTCCGCGAGGACCGCATCGATATCGCCATTGCCGCACTCATCGTGCGCGCACAGGTTGCGCTTATTATCCGCGCCGACCGGCGCAAGGCTCTCCCAGTTGTCCTCCGGATGCACGAGCACCGGATTGTCCTTTGCGGTATGGAAATCGAGCACCGGCTCGAGCACGTCGTACTCGACCTTTACCAGCTTCATCGCCTTATCCACGCACTTTTCGTCTTTGCCGGCCACAATGGCCACCACATCGCCCACAAAGCGCACATGGCGGTCAATGAGCAGGCGGTCATGCGGACTGGCTTCCGGATAGGTCTGGCCTGCCTGCGTGTAGCGGCGGCCGTCCTGGTCTACGTCCTCCCATGTGAAGATGGCCTCCATGCCGGGGACTTTCATCGCGGCGGTCTTGTTGATGCTCTTGACGATGGCGTTTGCGTGCGGCGAGCGCAGCAGCTTGACGCACAGGCAGTCGCGCGGCGTTACATCGTCCACATACACCGGCTGGCCGGTGACGAGCTGCATCGCATCCTTTTTGCGGAGCGGCTGATTGACTACCTTCACTGTGCGTCCTCCTCTCTCTGCTTTTTCCAGTCGAGATATGCGCGGATACCGCGCAGCTGTCCCTCATAACCCGAGCAGCGGCACAGATTGCCCGCCAGATATTCCTTGATCTCCTCATCGGTCGGGTCCTGCTTTTCGCGGAACAGCGCGATCGCGTTCATCATAAAGCCGGGATTGCAGAAGCCGCACTGCTCCGCACCCTGATCCGCGATGAACGCGCCGAATTCGGCGGCTTCGCCCTGCAAGCCCTCCAAGGTCGTGATCGTATGTCCGCTTGCACGCGCTGCCAGCACCGAGCAGGACAGCACCGGCTTTTCGTCCATAAATACGGTGCACAGACCGCAGTTTGCGGTCTCGCAGCCGCGCTTGACGCTCAGGCAGCCATGCCCCCGCACAAAGTCGATGAGCAGCGTGTCCGCCGCCACATCGTCTGCTACTTTCTTTCCATTCAATGTCATTGTGATCAGCATATCCGTTCCCCCTTACTCTGCATCGAGCGCGTGTGCCGCGCGGCGCACCAGCACACCCGCGAGGTGTCTGCGATATTCCGCACTGCCGCGCAGACTGCTGCCGGTCTTGATTTCCGCCCGAACGGCTTCCGCCATCTGCTCCGCCGTTTTATCCACAGGCTGTGCATAAATCTGTGCGCGCGCCGGACGGGCACCGATGGCGAACCGATAGCCGTTCTCATCCTGACAGACGCGCAGGTCAGCACCGGAATGTCGGTCTGGCTGATGCGCACGGACTGGTAGTTGAATTTCGCATTTTCTTGGGCACGATAATGCGCACCAGAATATCGCGGTCCTTGGGTCTTTCGGCGTACTCGGAAAGCGGCACAATGCCGCCCTTTGTACAGCTCTACCTGTGCGTCCAGCACGAGGAACATGGTCAGCACATCGGAAAAGCCAAACCGGCTGTACAGGCTGCCGCCGACGGTCGCCAGATTGCGAAGCTGCACGCCGACAATGTGGCGCACGGATTCACGCATAGCACCGTTCGTGTAGGCTGCCAGTCCTTCGTGCAGCTCCAGCGTGCGCAGCGAGGCCATCGCACCAATCCGGAACTCGGTTTCGGTCTCCTCGATGGTGTCCAATCCCAGACCGGACAGGTCGATTGCCGTGCCGACATTCAGCGTCTCCATTTTGAGCCAGATCATGCCGCCGATCACGCGGTTGGACTTTTTCTGGTTGAGCGTATACGCTTCCTCGAGCGACTCGGCTTTTTTATATTCCCGAATCGTCATCATACGTTATATCCTCTCTCTTTCAGGGGAATGTGTTATCTTTTCAGTATACTACTTTTATTTTACCACAAAATCTGCTATAATGCCGTTGTGAATATCAAAATACAACGAAAAGAAAAAGTTGTGGGAAAGGAGCCGCCATGCAGCCAAATATCCGCGTGACGCTGTTCGATGAGGACGGCGAGCGCTTTTTCGGTGAGGGACCGTGCCGTCTGCTGCATGCCATCGAGCAGACCGGATCGCTTCGCGCCGCCGCGCAGTCCATGCAGATGGCATATACCAAGGCGCTCGGACTCGTCCGTCATGCTGAGCAGGTGCTCGGTTTTGCGCTCACCGAGCGCAAAATCGGCGGCAAAGGCGGCGGCGGCAGCGTACTCACCGACGAGGCAAAGGAGTTTCTCTATCGCTATGAGCAGTATCGTGACGCCTGCAAACAGGCAGGAAAACAGCTCTATCCGCAGTTTTTCCCCGATGAAAAGTGAAATCGGATATGTGATCATGGCATCCGGCCTGGCAAAACGGTTTGGCTCCAACAAGCTGCTCGCCGAATTTGACGGAAAACCGCTGCTCTGCGTGCGTTTGCCGTGACAGAGGGGTTGCACCGCGTAGTCGTTACCCGCTCGACCGAGGTGCAGGCATTGTGTGAAAAATACGGTATTCCCGTCCTGCACCATACCCTTCCCTTTCGCAGCGACACCGTGCGGCTGGGACTGGAGTACCTGCTGCCGCGGTTTCCGGCCATGTCCGGCTGCGTGTTTCTGCCGGGCGATCAGCCGCTGCTGACGAGGAAAACACTCTGCTGTATGGTGTCGGCATTCTGCGCGGAACCCGACCGGAAATCGCAGATTTTCCGTCTATGCGAGCCGCAAAGCGGTACGCCGGGCAGTCCGGTGCTGTTCGGCGCAGATTATTTTGAGGAACTGCGTTCTCTTCCCGAGGGCAGGGGCGGCGGCGCGGTCGCCAAACGGCATGCGGAAAAGGTAACGCTGTTTCCTGCTCGACATCCGGCGGAATTGATGGACGCGGATACACCGGACGTTCTCGCAGAATTAAAAATGATTTTTCAAAACGATTTATTTTATCGGTAATGCCAACCATTTGATGTGGCGTTACGTGGGCGCACCTTGTGCGCCCCTACGGTTACGTTTGTGCAGTCGGTTTACATGGTGCGCCGAGGTCGTCGCACCCTACAGTATCATTTACGCCTCTCTCAATCGGAATGGCGAATGGTTGACCGTTACGATCATTTTCCATCCTCAATTCTCCATTCTCAATTAAAAACCCCGAAAGAACTTCTTTCCGGGGTTTTGCATTATGCTTCGGTTTTCTTATCCTTCGGGAGCACGATATTGAGCAGAATCGCAACAAATGCTGCCGGAACAATACCGGAACCGCCAAAGATCAGCTGAACCGCCTGCGGCGCCTGTGCCAGAATGGTCATATTGGCACCCATGCCGTAGCCGACACCCAGAGCAACCGACACGATGGTCAGATTACGCGGCGTCATCTCCTCCTTGGTGATCAGCTGGATACCGCTGATAACAATGGACGAGAACATCATAACGGCTGCACCGCCGAGTACGGACTGCGGCATAATGGACACGATCGCGCCCAGCTTCGGAATCAGACCGCACAGAATGAGGAAGATTGCACCGACGGCCAGTGCACCGCGGTTGACAACCTTGGTCATGGTAACAAGGCCTACGTTCTGGCTGAAGGAGGTATTCGGCAGTACGCCGAACAGTGCCGCAAACGACGAACCGATACCGTCGCAGACTACGCCGCCGGACAGCTCCTTGTCGGTTGCCTCACGGCCCATGCCGCCTTCCATTACACCGGAAATATCACCGACCGTCTCCACTGCCGTTACAATAAACATGATCAGGACAGGCAAAATCGCACGCAGATCAAACACCGGCTTTACCGGCATCAGCTTCGGGATGGCGAACCAGCTGGCCTGGGCTACCTTGTCCCAGTTGAGAACCCATGCCTTGGTGAATTCTACACCGTCCGCGTCAACTGCGGTGGTCGGCAGAACAAAACCCATGATGATTGCCGCAATGTAGCCTGCAATAATGCCGACAAAGATCGCGGACGAGCCAAGGAAGCCCTTGCAGCCGTGCTTGACGACCAGAATAACCACCAGCACGAACAGCGCCAGCAGCAGATTTTCCACAGAGCCAAAGTCCTTCGCACCGTTGCCGCCTCCGAACGAGTTGATGCCTACGGAGATCAGCGACAGGCCGATGGACAGCACGACCGTGCCGGTAACGACCGCCGGAAAGAATTTGCGCAGCGGCTTAAGGAAAAAAAGCCAAGTACCGTCTCAAACAGGCCGCCGAGAATGGACGCGCCCATAATCGCGCCATACGCAATCACACCGCCGCCCATCGTAGCCGCCACGCTGTTGAATACACCGATGAAAACCCGAGCTTGTACCCATGATGATCGGCACCTTGCCGCCGATCGGGCCGATGGAAAACAGCTGCACCAGCGTTACCACGCCGGCCACGAACATCGCGTTCTGCAGAACGCTTACCTGCAGGTCCGCGAACTCGCCGCCTGCAATGCCGCACGCACCCATGATGATGAGCAGCGGCGTCAGGTTGCCGACGAACATCGCAAGCACGTGCTGCAGTCCCAGCGGAATCTTGCGCGACAGAGGCATTTTTGCCTCAAAATCGTGCGCTGCGTCCATAGAAATTTTCTCTTGCATACCCACACTCCTTTTGTGTTGTCCTGTAAAGTGCCGTGCCATTCATTCCCCTTAGCAAAACACTTTCTGATTTCATGCAAATAAATTATAACAAAAACAAATTCCTATGTAAATGGATTGCGCGGACAGACGCAGGATTTTGGAGGTATGCGCAAAAATTTACGTTCTGCGACCTGTTTCCTTAACAATTTCCCGAATCTGCGCAAAAGGAAAGGAACAACGCACACAGGCATTGTCCCTTTTCGTATCGTTTCGAATTTCTGATTAACCCAGTCTTTCCTTGCGCTCGCGTCCGTCTCTCAGCAGAATGGTCAGTTCCTCGCGGTCTCCTGCACGGATGGCCTTGCGGTATTCGTCAAGGTGCTTGATGACCTCGTCAATCTCCTGCGCGAGCGGCTCTGCGTTGCACAGAAACAGCTCGCTCCACATGGTCTCATTCAACTTGGCAACACGCGTCAGATCCTTGTAGCTGCCCGCCGAGTAGCCGTTGTGCTTGTCTGCCTCCGGACTTTTGATGTACGCTGAGGACACCACATGCGCCAGCTGCGAGGTAAACGCGATCATGTGATCGTGCTGCTGCGCGGTACAGCGCACGGTCTGACCGAAGCCGAGCGACATGAAGTACGCCTCCAGCTGTTCAAGCACACGCTCGGTGCTGCTCCTGGTCGGCACAAAGATCATGCTCGCACCGTCAAACAGGGTCGGCAGGGCAAAATCCAGACCGGAGAACTCACGACCCGCCATCGGGTGACCGCCGACGTAGTGCACACCGGCGTCAAGCGCCGCCTGTTCCAGATGATCGACCATAAACTGCTTGACGCCGACCATATCGACGATCACGCAGCCCTTTTTCATCTTCGGCATGTTCTCGAGCAACCAGTTCACCGTTGCCTGCGGGTACAGACCAATGATAACAAGGTCAGCCTCCTTGTACAGCGCTTCGGTCGCAATCGCGTCAATCGAGCCGTCAGCCAGTGCCTGCTCTGCGGTCGCGCGCGTGCGGTTCCAGCCTAAAAACGCGGCTGAGTGTGCGCGCCTTGATGGTTTTCGCCATCGAGCCGCCCATCAGGCCCAGACCGGCGATGAGTACGGTATCAAACATGAATGGGTTCCCCCTGTCTTTTGTTTTTTATTCAGTTAAAGTTTATAACGGCAGACAGGGTTTGTCAAATAAAATTGAGAATTGAAGATGGAGAATTGAAAATGAATGTTGAGATAAAAACTTATCACAAAGAGATGAAGCCATCGCGTTCATTCTCCATTTTCCATTCTCAATTCTCCATTATTTTTTGGGTCTTGGATTAACGCTGCAAATCCGGTGCCAAAGCGGTGTCACTCTGCACACGATAAAAACAAGCAGCGCACCCGCGAGATTGAGGATAAGATCATCCACATCGCACGAGCCTGTTCCGGTGTACACCTGCAGCACCTCCACCGCCGTAATGCTCAGCGTGAGCGACGCCGTGAAGAAGAAAATGCTTCTCTGCCAGCGGAACAGTGCGGGCAGAAATACGCCCATCGGCGCAAACGCGATCAGGTTGCCTGCCAGATTGAGCACCACAAGCCGCAGCGAGATATTGCCGTAGCCGTAGGCCAGCAGGTAATTTTTCACCGTGCGGAGCGGCTCCAGATTCACCATATCGAGCGAGGTATGACCAAATCCGCGGCCGAACGCGTTATCGAAAAACAGCACATTCAGCAGCACCCATATGTAGTACAGAAACAGCGCCAGCATGTACAGCCGCCGCCGTATCGGACGCGTATTGTCCGGCACGCCGCAGAACAGCGCAGCACGCAAAAGCACCGCAAAATCGCTGCAAACACGAATTTCTGCTCGGGTGCAACGGTGATTCCGGGTGCTAACTCATAATAGATGTTGAAGCACAGAAATACCGCTGTCAGCAGTACCGCTATGCCGCGAATCAAATTCTTCAAAAGGAGATTCTCCTTTGTATTGGAATATCATAGGGCGGGAGTACCCGCCCTATGTCATAAATTCTGTTACAGACTCTCCGCTTCCTTGAGCCACAGCGCGGACACTGCGTCCGACGGCATCCGCCAGTCGCCGCGCGGAGAGAGCGCGACCGTGCCGACCTTCGGTCCGTCCGGCAAGCAGGACCGCTTAAACTGCTGCGCAAAGAAGCGGCGCATAAAGGTCGTCAGCCACTTCTTGATGGTCGCATCGTCATACACGCCCGCAAAGGTCTTGTGCGCGGCACGGAAGATCTTGCGCGGCGGATAGCCGAAGCGCAGCATATGGTACAGGAAGAAATCATGCAGTTCGTACGGACCTACCAGATCCTCGGTCTTCTGGCTGATTTCGCCGTCCTTGGGCGGCAGCAGCTCGGGCGATACCGGGGTATCGAGCATCCTGCAGCACATCGGACAGCTCGCCAAGCGTGCGGTCTGCCTCATAGGCAACAAGGTAGCGCACCAGCGTTTTCGGGATAGAGCCGTTCACGCCGTACATGCACATGTGGGCGCCGTTATACGTCGCCCAGCCCAGCGCAAGTTCGCTCAGGTCGCCCGTGCCCACGACCATGCCGCCGTTCTTGTTGGCGAGGTTCATCAGCACCAGTGTACGCATACGCGCCTGACCGTTCTCAAAGGTGACGGAAAGATCGTCCTTGGACTGGCCGATGTCCATGAAATGCTGATCGACTGCCGCCTTGATGTCCACGGTTTCCAGCGTGACGCCGTAGGCCCGGCCAGCTTTTTCGGCGTTGCCCTTGGTGCGGGCGGTCGTGCCGAAGCACGGCATGGTGACGGCCAGAATGCCCTTGCGGTCGAGCCCCAGCATATCGAATGCGTGTACGAGCACGATGAGCGCGAGCGTGGAATCCAGTCCGCCGGACAGGCCGACAACCGCCGTTTTTGCGTGCGTGTGGCGCAGACGGGTGGCAAGGCCGGTCGCCTGAAGCGTCAGGATCTCCTCGCAGCGTTCATCGCGGAGTGCCTTGTTCGCCGGAACGAACGGCGTGCGCGGGAATGTGCGATCGGCAAGGTCGTTCTCCACCGGCGCAAGCGAGAACGAGAACACGCCGCCCTCGATAGACTCGAATGTGTTCATACGCTGACGCTCGTGCGCCAGACGTTGGAGGTCAATATCCGCATAAATGATGCCCTGCGAGAACATCTTGCTCTCGGCCAGGAGTGCGCCGTTCTCCGCGATGAGGTCGTGGCCCGCAAAAACGAGGTCCTGCGTGGACTCACCGAAACCGGCATCCGCATACAGATACGCGCACAGCAGACGACCGGACTGCTGACGAACAAGGTCGCGGCGGTAGCCCGCCTTGCCGATGATCTCATCCGAGGCAGACAGGTTGACGATAATGTGCGCGCCCATCTGCGCCAGCGCGGTGGACGGCGGGTTCGGCACCCACAGATCCTCGCAGATCTCCACGCCGAAGGTAAACAGCGGCTGCTCATCGCACTGGAAGATCGTGTCCGTCACCAGCGGCACACAGACGGTTTCGCCGTCCGCATTCTTGATGTCCACGCTCTCCATTCCGCCGGACAGCGTATCCGCCGATACAAAATGGCGCTGCTCGTAGAACTCGGAGTAATTCGGGATGTGGGTTTTCGGCACAAACGCCAGCACGTCACCGGCGTTTACGACAGCAGCCATATTGTACAGCTTGCCGCGCACGCGCAGCGGCAGACCGACTACGATGACAGCCGCAAGCTCTGCGGTCTCGCGGCAGACCGTGCTCAGCGCGTCCAGTGCGCCCTCGAGCAGCGTTTCCTGCAGGAACAGATCGCCGCAGGTGTAGCCGGTCAGGCACAGCTCGGGGGAACGTGATGAGCTTCGCGCCCTTTGCGGCGGCCTCCTTCGCCAGCTTTACGATCTCAGAGGTATTATATGCACAGTCCGCGACGTGCAGATCAGGCGTTGCCGCGGCAATTTTGATAAATCCATCTCGCATCGGTGATGCTCCTTCCAGTGGAATAGTCCAGATAGAGTTAGTATACCTCTTTTTGTACCTTTGTGCAAGAGCGGCTGTACCAGACATAGGTATAAAACGCGTGCCTATCGTTTGAACTGGCGGGCTGAGGGCAGCCCGCCGTATGACCCATCTGCACATTGTGTATCCGCAGGGGCGAGCAATGCTCGCCCAGGCAACGTTGAATCACACGAGTCTTGAGCGCACACTGTGCGTCCCTACGATATAACCTCTGCAAACCATACACAATCTGTCCTGCAAAATGACGAAATGGAGAATGAACCCGCCACGTTCATTCTCCATTTTCAATACCCGATCCACAACCGGAATCTCAGACTCATCCTTTTCATCCAGATGCTTCAGATAATGCTTTGTCTCTGCCGCAATCACGCCGGAGAGCAGCAGCACAGCGATCAGGTTCGGGATGGCCATGAGTGCATTCAGCACGTCCGCAATAGTCCACACAAGGTCGAGCGCAAGCACGGGGTGCGCACACAACGACCGCGATAAACAGCACCTTATACGGCAGAATTGCCTTTTTTGCCGAGCAGATACTCAGCGGCACGCTCGCCGTAGTACGACCATCCGAGGATGGTGGAGTACGCGAACGTAATGATGCTGACCATCAAAATCAGCGGACCGATATACGGAATCTGTGCGAATGCCGCCGTGGTCATCTGACCGCCGTTTGCCATGTTTTCCACGCTGACCGCCGGATTTTTCATCATCGAGGAGACGAGCACCAGACCGGTCATCAGGCACACGACAACCGTCGTCCAGAAGGTGCCGGTCGCGGAAACGAGCGCCTGCCGCACCGGATTGCGCGTCTGCGCCGCGCTGGCAACCAGCGGCGCCGAGCCCATGCCGGACTCATTCGAGAACAGGCCGCGTGCCACGCCGTACTGCAGCGCCAGACGGATACCGCCGCCGACCAGTCCGCCGGTCACAGCGCCCGGCTTGAACGCCAGCACGAAAATGGCCTTGAGAGCCGGCAGCAGAAAATCGTAGTTGGCGCACAGAATAACGATGCAGCCGACCACATAGAACAGCGCCATCAGCGGCACCAGCTTTTCGCACACAACTGCAATGGATTCAATGCCGCCAATAATGATAATCGCGGTGATAATGCCGAAAATAATGCCGATTGCAATACGCGGCAGGCTGATAGGAAGGTTGGTCTCCAGCACCTCGGCAATCGCGTTGATCTGCGTGCCGCAGCCGATGCCAAACGAGGCGAGCATGGCGAACAGCGCAAACAGCACCGCCATCACCTTGCCGAACTTCTTCCACTTGAGGCCGCGCTCAAGCGCGTACATCGCACCGCCCATCATGCGGCCGTCCGCGGTCTGCACGCGGTACTTGACCGCGATCAGGCTCTCCGCGTACTTTGTGGCAATACCGAAAACACCGGTCAGCCAGCACCACAGCACGGCACCCGGTCCGCCGAGATAGATGGCCGTGCCGACACCGATGATGTTGCCCGTGCCGATGGTAGACGCGAGTGCGGTCGCCAGCGCCTGAAACTGACTGACGTCACCCGGCGAATCCGGGTCCTTTGTCACCGACAGGCGGATGCCGGTTAAGGTCTTGCGCTGGATGAAGCCCGTGCGGAACGTCATAAAAATATGCGTACCGCACAGCAGCACCAGCATGGGCAGACCCCAGATCCAGCTGTCGATTTTGTTCATTAACGCAGCAATTACTTCCATGTATCCGATTCCTTCCTCACTTTTCTTCTTTCGGACAAGAGAAGGCGCTTACCCCCATTTTGTTCGGATAAGCGTCGCAGATTTATATTATATCGAATTTTCCGAAAATATGCAAGCATATTCGTGCATATTCGACACTTTTTCGGCATTTGACGCGATATTGCGCGTTCTCCTATCGTATGCTATAATCGTATCGAATTAAAAACTATCGAGGTGTTCCCTATGAACTCTGTGAATTATAAACGGCTGGAAAAGAGCCTGACCGACGTCATCCAGGAAGCACAGCTCAAAATCGGCTACGACCACCACCCGATCACGCTGTATTATCCCACGGAATCCGTGGCGCGTCTGCTCGGCACACCGGAGGAGGACGCGGACAACACCGAGCATGCGCTCGCTTCCCTTTCCACGCACACCGCCGACACACTTGGCGCAATCCAAGTCACCCGCGATGACAAGCGCTTCTGCTTCCATATTTCCGCAGAAGGCACACAGTACGTGCATGAACAGCTGCCGGATCCCGCGTTTCTGCGTGCATTTCTGCAGGTAATGCGGGTCTGATGGTCAGCTTTGACGATATTCTTGCGGTGTTCCATCAGTTTTCCGACAAAGTGCACTGCGAGAAGCTCGAGGGCAACGAGGGAGTTTGACTACCTCGTATACTTCGAGGACGGCACACCGGACAGCTACCGCTACTGCATCAAGCTGGATGATGACGGTGACGCCGTCTATCACCGCTTTACGCCGGAGGATTATGCGGCGTTTGGGTTCTAAATCCCCATATAAGCATGAAAAAGGACGCTCAAGGAGCGTCCTTTCTGTTTTGCGGTTTTACTGAGCGGACTCGGTAGTAGCCGTCTGCGCCTCGTCCGTCGCGGTCTGGCTGTCGTTCGCGGACTGGTCTTCGCTCTGCGCGTCCTCCGTCTGCGCATTGCCGTCATCATCCGATGTATCACTGTTCAGAACAGTCTGCACGTCAGCCGGCAGATAGTCCTTGGTGTTATCATAGGTGATCTCGTTGTAAGCCTCGGTGGTCTGGATGTCAGCCTGTTGATCCACTGCTGCATCATCTCGTCGATCGAGCCGGCAGTGCCCTTTTCGGAAGCAACCGCTGCGATGATCGCGTCGCGCATGTTCTCGAACTCATCCTGATTCAGCCTCACAGCGCTTGATGATATGGTAGCCGTACTGGCTCTTAACCAGGCCGGAAACTTCGCCTTCCTGCAGGGCCTTGGCAGCGTTGTAGAACCTCGTCTACCATCTGACCCTCGGTGAAGGTATAGCCCTTGGCATACTGTGCTTCGCCTGCATCCTCGTTCTTCTCGGTCAGCAGCGCGTCAAAGTCCTCGCCGTTGTTCAGGCGATCCAGAACAGCCTGTGCTTCCTTCTTTGCTTCCTCATCGGTGCGGGTGGTCTCGCCGGTGGACGGATTCTTAGTCAGAATGAGGATGTGCTTTGCAGTGATGTAGTTGTCATCAAAATACTTCTGCAGCTCGTCATCGCTCGGAACACTTACGCCGTTCTCGCCGAAGTAGTAATCCTTCAGCACCTGTGCGCATGCGCTGACATACTGGTAGTTATTGTAGTGGTCCATGTCAAAGCCGATCGAAGCCAGGCGCTGCAGATAAGCGTCCTCGCCGCCGAGCTGCTCCGGCATTCTGCTTATTTGCCGTAACAATGTTCTTCTTCTGGCTGTACGACAGGGACAGGCCCAGCTCATCCATCTTCTGCTTAACGATATGGATCAGAGCGACCTGCTGCTTTGCGGACTCCTTTTGCGGCATCGCCGAATGTAGATGCCATATTCTTCTCAGAGAGACCGTACATAGCGTACATCTGCTGATAATTGATGATCTGGCTCATCATATAGCTTGCATACTCATCTGCGTGGATTTCCTCGCCATTGACCGTCATAACGACCGGTGCATCGCTTTTCAGCTCCTGATAATCCACCACAAAGGTGGATGCGCCGTATGCGGTTGCGCTCATAACGACAGCCAGCATAACGACCAGCGCAACGATGCGCTGCACCAACTTGCTCATATTACTATGCTCCCTTTTCTGTATTTTACGAACGCTATCAGTATAACACTATTTCCGAAACAGGCACAAGCGAAAACACACAGAAACATCACAAATTTCGCTGCCCGCTGGGGACGGCGTACCCACGCCGCGGGTGCAAAGGGTAGACACCTGCGGTTTCTACCTCTGACTCCCGCTTTCCCTTTGTTTCTTAGCCCCCGGCGCAGACCGGAGACCGGCGACCGCTTCGAGAAGGAGAACGGCAGTCGGGTTACTCTTGCGTATCTTTCGTGAAATATTCGCGGTTCACAGATAGCTTACTGCTACACAGGCGGTTTACTCTTCCGCAAGCGCGACATACCCGTGTCGCGCAACTCATTGGCCTGGCAGCTACAGACAGCACCTGCGAATTTCATCTGATGATAAATGTTATACTGTAGGGTGCGCCGACTCGGCGCACCTTTTCTAACGAAAAAAACACCCGTAAAATGCAAAACGAAGAATGAAAACCATCTGATCAATTCTCCATTTTCCATTCTCAATTACTGCAAAAAAAGAGAACCGCTTCCGCGGTTCTCTTTGCTCATTTCGCATCAAACCCTTGACAGATAACCTCAAACAGCTCATTGATACGCTCATAGCGTCCCTTGAGGTACAGCCAGCCGAACAGCGCCTCGAGTGCAGTCGCGTAGGCATACTTGCCACGGAGGCCGACTTCGGCACGGATTTCGGCTTTGCGTTGCGTCCGTGACGCAAAACGGTCTGCTCGTCTTCATCGAGCATAAGCTGAATGCGCTTTTACCGCTTCCGCCTGCGCGGACGCACGAACGAGCTGGATCGTACGGCTGTGCAGGTTTTTTCGCGGTCTGAGTGCCGCCGCACGCCAGATGCGTGCGCACGAGTATTCATAAACAGCGTCGCCCACATGGGCGAGTGCAAGACTCGTCATGCGGGCGATCGCAGCGTCATCCAGCACAGGGTGCAGATGATCGGTCATTACTTGTCCTCAGCAGCCTTTTGCTTCAGCGGCCTGCTTTGCAGCCTCAGCCTTGGCTTTGGCAGCAGCAGCCTGCTTTAGCCTGCATTTCCTTGAACTTGGCCTTCTTTCCTCGGTCGGAACCGGCTCGATGCAGCCCTTCGGGCATACCTTGGTGCACATCTTGCAGTTCTTGCACTTGTCGTAGTCGATCTTGGCAACGCCGTCTACTACATGAATTGCATCGAACTTACAGGTCTTCTCGCACATCTTACAGCCGATACAGCCGTTGGAGCAAACCTTCATTACTTCCGGACCCTTGTCCTTGTTCACGCAGTTAACGTGAACCTTCTTGACCTCGGATACCAGGTTGATGATCTTCTTCGGGCAGGTGAAAACACATTGCCGCAGGCAACACACTTGTCGGTGTCAACCTTGCAACGCCGTCCACAATGTGGATTGCGTCAAACGCACAGGCCTTTACGCAGGAGCCGAGGCCCATGCAGCCAAAGGAGCATGCCTTCGGGCCGCTTGCTACACGCATTGCAGCGTTGCAGTCCTGCAGACCCTCGTAGTTTGCCTTGTCCTTTGCGTTGCAGCCGCCGTTGCAGTAAACGTGTGCAACCTGACGGTCGCCGGCAGCAACCTCAACGCCGAGTACCTTTGCGATCTTCTCAGCCGCAGCAGCACCGCCGACCGGGCAGCCGTTTACCGGCGCACGGCCCTCTACGATTGCAGCAGCCAGACCGTCACAGCCCGGGAAGCCGCAGCCGCCGCAGTTAGCGCCCGGCAGGCACTCGCGTACCAGCGGAACGCGCTCGTCAACCTCTACGGCGAAAACCTTAGCGGCAACGCCGAGCAGGATTGCGAAAACGATACCCATGATGAACAGTACCGCTACCGCGTAAATAACATTTTGCATATCCATTTCTTGTGTCCTCCCCTTACCAAATCGACAGGCCGGAGAAGCCCATGAAGGACATAGCCAGCAGCGCTGCTGCAACCAGCGAGATCGGGGAAGCCTTCAAAGCACTTCGGGCACTTGGAAGTAGCGTCCAGACGCTCACGGATGGAAGCGAACAGCACGATTGCCAGCGTGTAGCCGACACCGGCTGCAACGCCGTATACCAGAGAGCCGATGAAAGAATAGCTGTTGGAAATGTTGGTCTTAGCAGCACCGAGCACCGCACAGTTGGTGGTGATCAGCGGCAGGAAGATACCGAGCGCAGAGTACAGCGACGGCATAGCCTTCTTCATGAACATCTCGACGAACTGAACCAGCGTTGCAATTACGAGAATGAACGCGATGGTCTGCATGTAGCCCAGACCCAGGGGTTCGAGAATGAAGTACTGTACAGCCCAGGATGCTGCGGAAGCGATCGCCATAACGAAGATAACCGCCATGCCCATGCCGAGCGCGGTGTCGGTCTTCTTGGATACGCCGAAGAACGAGCAGCAGCCGAGGAACTGAACGAGAATGTAGTTGTTGACCAGGATTGCCGCGATTGCGAGCGACAGGATATCGGTCAAACCCATAGAGGCAGGTAAATTAAACACTTACTTGTCCTCCTTTCGAGCCATGATCTTCTGGATCGCAGCCAGGATGAAGCCCATCATGAGGAAGCCACCGGCCGGCAGGATCATCATGACCATCGGGTTGGAGTGGAAGAACGGAACTGCGATGCCGTTTACGCCGTTAACGTAACCGGACAGGATGGTGCCTGCGCCCAGCAGCTCGCGGAAGAAGCCCATCAGGACCAGCGCGAAGGTGAAGCCCAGACCCATTACAACACCGTCGAGTGCGGACGGCAGAACCTTGTTCTTGGATGCATACGCCTCGGCGCGGCCGAGGATGATGCAGTTTACAACGATCAGCGGCAGGAACAGACCAAGGGACGATGCCAGCGACGGCAGGAATGCCTGCATGGACAGGTCGATCATGGTTACGAAGGTTGCGATGATCGTGATGAATGCTGCGATACGGATCTTATCCGGGATAATTCTGCGCATCGCGGAAATAACGATATTGGAGCAGATGAGAACGACGGTAGCCGCCGCGCCCATGCCGATCGCATTCTGCAGAGAAGTGGTGGTTGCCAGCGTCGGGCAAAGACCGATCGTCTGCATGAAAACCGGGTTATCGAGGATAACGCCCGATTTCAGCTGTTCAGAAAATTTCATTTGGCTTTTCCTCCTTAACCCAGAGTAGCGACATATGCTGCCGCAGTATTAACGCCGTCGGTTACAGCACGGGAGGTGATGGTAGCGCCGGTGATCGCATTGATCGTGCCGCCGTCCTTGGCCACCTTGAGCTGACCGTCAGCAGTCTGACCTGCAAACTGGGTGATCCAGTTCGGGTCTGCCTGGCTCTTCGCACCGAGGCCCGGGGTCTCAGCGTGAGAGGTTACCTTTGCGCCTGCAACGGTGCCGTCCGCATTGATGCCGACGATCATCGTCAGGTTGCCGCCGAAGCCCTTCGGCTCAACCTGTACGCAGTAGCCGATCTCTTCGCCGTCCTTGGTTGCCTTGTAAACGCCGTCGATCTGAGCAGCGGTACGGCCTGCCGGCAGGGTTACGCCAGCGGCTGCAACGTCCTCAGCGGACAGTGCGGTGTCGAGATCCTCGAAATCAGCGTCCGGGATGATCTCTGCCATTGCTGCGTTGCGGGTTTCGATACCGTTCTGGGTGATCTTATCCGCGGTTACACCGTTGATAACGCCCAGCAGCAGTGCACAGATGAACGTGATGAGGCCCAGTACGACGACAAGCTGTACGATGCCGCCTTCCTTTTTTGCTGTTATCCATGATTTACTGCGCCTCCTTCTTAGCCTTGTCGCTGATAGCCGAACTTGCGCGGATGGGTCTTCTTATCGATTGCCCAAACCAGCGTGTTCATAATCAGGATGGAGTACGACACGCCTTCCGGCAGGCCGCCGAAGTAGCGGATGAATACCGTCAGCAGGCCGCAGCCGATGCCGAAGATGATCTGGCCGCGCGGCGTGACCGGGCTGGTAACGTAGTCGGTAGCCATGAAGATCGCGCCGAGCATCAGGCCGCCGGACAGCACCTGGCTGAGCATCCACTGTACGCGGGAAACATCGCCGGACAGCGGGAACAGGAAGGTGATGACAGCAACAGTAAGGATGTAAGCTGCCGGAATGTTGATGGTGATAACCTTGCGCCACAGCAGGTAAACGCCGCCTGCCAGCAGAGCCAGCGCGGAGGTCTCACCGATAACGCCGCCGGTCTGACCGAGCAGCATCTCCAGCAGGCCGGTATCAGCCGGTACAGCACCGGTCTTAAGGGTAGCCAGCGGAGTTGCGGTGGAGATTGCGTCGGTAACGGTTACGTTGCCGAACAGCGGCAGGTTTGCATGCGGAGCAGTCCAGGTGGTCATGAAACCGGCCCAGGATGCCATCATGAACGCACGGGCACCGAGTGCCGGGTTCATAAAGTTCTTGCCGATGCCGCCGAACAGCATCTTAACAACGATGATGCCGAACAGAGCACCGAAAGCGCTCAGCCACAGCGGAGCTGCAACCGGAATGTTGAATGCGATAAGTACGCCCGTAACCAGGCAGGACAGGTCGCCTACGGTGTTCGGGTGATGAACGATTTTGTTGTAAATGGTCTCAAACACAAGGCTTGCCACCATTGCGATAACAACATGGATCAGCGCACGAGCGCCGAAGGTGTAAACTGCAACCGCCAGTGCCGGAACAAGTGCGATGAGCACATCGAGCATAAGGCTCCGGTGTCATCATCCGCCTTGATATGCGGCGAGGAGGTTACGACTACTTTGCTAAGATCATAAGCCATTTTCGTTTTCCTCCTTACTTGTTCTCTGCGGGCTTTTCAGCCTCTGCCTTTGCAGCAGCCTCCGCCTCGGCCTTTTCTTTCTCAGCCTCAGCCTTGGCGCGCTCTGCAGCACGCTTAGCCTGGATCTTGCCCTTGGTCAGACGGAACTGTGCAACCAGCGGGATACGAGCCGGGCAGACATAAGCGCAGGAGCCGCACTCGATGCAGTCCATCATGCCGCAGTCAACGGCGTTGTCCAGATCCTCCTGCTTGCCGTATACATTCATGTAGATCGGCAGGAGATGCATCGGGCAGGCGTTGATGCACTTGCCGCAGCGGATACACTGGGGATCCTTAACGCGCTTATCCTCATTGCCTGCAAAGGCGAGGAAGGCGTTGGTGCCCTTGAGCACCGGAACCTCCAGCGAGAACTGGGCAACGCCCATCATCGGGCCGCCGGCGAGCAGCTTGTTCGGGGCTTCCTTGAAGCCGCCGCAAGCGTCGATCAGCTTTTCGATCGGGGTGCCGATGCGTGCTTCGAGGTTCTTCGGCTCGGCAACAGCGGAACCGGAGATGGTAACGATACGGCGGATGACCGGCATGCCGGTGGTGAAGCGGCGGTAAACCGCACCTGCGGTATCTACGTTGAATACCGCGCAGCCGGCGTCTGCCGGCAGCTTGCCGGACGGAACTTCACGGCCGGTGCAGGCATTGATCAGCTGCTTCTCAGCACCCTGCGGGTACTTGCAGGTCAGCGGATACAGCTTGAGGCGCGGATCATCCGCGATCAGCTCTTCGATCTTGGCGAAGGTATCCTTCTTGTTTTCCTCGATCGCAATGATCGCGGTCTGTACGCCCATGATGTCGGCCAGCATCTTCAGGCCGCCGATGGTCTCTTCCGGACGCTCGAGCAGCAGGCGATGGTCGGACGTGATGTACGGCTCACACTCTGCAGCGTTGATGATGACCGTGTCGCACTTACCGATACCGGACTGGATCTTGACATGGGTCGGGAAGGTTGCACCGCCATGGCCGACGATGCCGGCAGAACGGATGCACTCGATACGCTCCTCATTGCTCATGGAAGCGAAGTCGTAGGGATGCACGGACTCGTGCTTGCGGTCCTCGCCATCATTTTCAATTACGATGGACAGAACCTTGCTGCCGTTCGGATGCAGGCGAGGCTCGATTGCCTTTACCTTGCCGGAAACGGTAGCATGGACAGGAGCGCTGACAAAGCCGCCGGCTTCCGCGATAGGCTGTCCCAGGTCCACGGTATCGCCAACCGAAACGATCGGCTTTGCCGGTGCGCCGATGTGCATGGAAACCGGCAGGATTACCTCATCAGGCAATGCCAGCTTCTCGATCGGCTTGGTGTTTGTCGCGGATTTATAGCCCGGGTCTGCGTGAGTACCCGGGTGTATGCCGCCACGGAACGAATACGCCATTTCTTTCACCTCTCTAATATTTTGCGCAAGAAGAACCGGACGCGCGCCCGGCTTCCTCTTCTTCAGAAATTGGCTGGCTATGCGTGGAGCATAGCCTTACAGTATAGATTATTACTGTTTTTGTACAGTATTGGCAAGACCAAAGCAAAAAAAAATCGAATAAAATACAGATAAACTTTGTACATCTTGTTAAGTCTATCATTTTTATCCGCTTTTTCTTTGTGAATAACGCTCGGGTTCGGTCAGTTTAAACGGATGCAGGTATTCCCTTTCCGGCTTGCATTTTTCGCAAAACCGGCTGAACTGCGCGCAAAAATGCGAAGTTTTGCCCTCTGCCTTTTGTGCACATTTTTCGTATACTGCTATTGACTTTCCCTTTCTTCGGTTATAATATGAATACATGAACATATGAGCAATTGTTCATATATCATCAACCATCACCGACAGGAGGCGATCCGAAATGGCAGACGAACACAAGCATGAGGATACCTTATTAAATGAAGAAGTGCATGAGCACGAACATCATCATCACGAACACGATGAAGATGAATGCGATTGCGACTGCGGCTGCGGACACCATCACCACCACGATGAGGACGAGGAGCACGAGCACCACCATCATCATGACGATGACTGCGATTGCGGCTGCGGACACCATCACCACCACGATGAGGACGAGGAGCACGAGCACCACCACCATCATCATGGCGATGACTGCGACTGCGGCTGCGGACACCATCATCACCACGATGAGGATGAACACGAGCACCACCATCATCATGGAGATGACTGCGACTGCGGCTGCGGACACCATCATCACCACGATGAGGACGAGGAGCACGAGCACCACCATCATCATGACGATGACTGCGACTGCGGTTGCGGACACCATCACCACCATGATGAGGACGAGGAGCACGAGCACCACCATCATCATGGCGATGACTGCGACTGCGGCTGCGGACACCATCACCACCACGATGAGGACGAGGAGCACGAGCACCAGCACCATCATGACGATGACTGCGACTGCGGCTGCGGACACCATCACCACCACGACGAGGACGAAGAGCACGAGCACCACCACCACGAACATTCTGCAGGCGCGCACAGCGTCAAGCGCGTTTACACGCTGCAGAATGTCGGCTGTGCACACTGCGCGGCAAAAATGGAGCAGCGCATCAGCGAACTCGAGGGCGTGGAGGACTGCGTTCTCGTATTTGAGACCAAGCAGCTGCGCGTAACCGGCGAAAATCCGGATGCGCTCCTGCCTGAAATCCGCAAAATCTGCTCCGACATTGAGAGTGAAGCCAAGGTCATTGCACCCAAGCCCAAGCACTACGGCAAGGACGGTCAGCGCGTTTACACGCTCGAAAACCTCGGCTGTGCGCACTGTGCCGCGAAAATGCAGCACCAGATCAGCCAGCTGGACGGCATCGACGATTGCGTGCTGGTCTACGAGACCAAGCAGCTGCGCGTCACGGGTGACAATCCTGATGCACTGCTTCCCGAAATCCGTAAAATCTGCTCAAATATCGAGAGCGAAGTCAAGGTAATCGCTCCCGAGGAGGAAAAGGAAGAGCGCAGCAGCCATCCGCTTGCCGAAATGCTCATCGGTGCAGCGCTGTTCGTTGCCGGTCTGCTCATTCCGGTCATGGCTGTCAAGCTGGTGCTGCTCATCGCGGCTTACCTGCTGCTCGGCCGCCATGTCCTGCTGACGGCTGTCAAGAACATCGGCCGCGGTCAGGTATTTGACGAAAACTTCCTGATGGCCGTTGCAACCATCGGTGCATGGGCGGTCGGCTCGTTCGACGAGGCTGTCGGCGTTATGCTGTTCTACCGAGTCGGCGAATACTTTGAGGATCGTGCGGTTGACCGTTCGCGCAAGCAGATCATGGACGCGATCGACCTGCGTCCCGAGACGGTAAATCTGGTCAAGGACAACGGCAAAATCGAAGTTATTCCCGCTGAGGACGCACAGGAGGGCGACATTGTTCTGGTGCGCCCGGGCGACCGCGTTCCGCTGGACGGCGAGGTTGTCGAAGGCGAAAGCCGTCTGGATACCTCGGCTGTTACCGGTGAGCCGGTTCCGGTTCGTGTCGCTGCCGGCGACAAAGCAACCTCCGGCTGTGTCAACACCGACGGCGCGATCAAGCTGCGTGTTACCCACATTCTCGCTGAGAGCATGGTACAGCGCATTCTCGACAGCGTGGAAAATGCAGCGGCCCGCAAGCCGAAGATCGACCGCTTTATCACCCGTTTCTCCCGCGTTTACACCCCGGCTGTTGTTGCGATTGCCCTGCTGACCGCCATTATCCCGAGCCTTGTTACCGGCGAATGGCACAAAGTGGGTCTACACCGCGATGACCTTCCTTGTAATCTCCTGCCCGTGCGCACTGGTGCTCAGCGTACCGCTGACCTACTTCTCCGGCATCGGCGCAGGCTCCAGGCGCGGTATCCTGTTCAAGGGCGGCGCTTCTCTGGAAGCACTGAATAACGTTAAGACCATTGTTATGGATAAGACCGGCACCATCACCAAGGGCAACTTTGTGGTACAGAAGGTCGTTCCGGCGCAGGGCGTTCCGCTCGATGAGAATGAGCTTCTGTGGCTGGCTGCCGCCTGTGAAGGCGCTTCCACCCACCCGATCGCCAAGTCCATCATCAACTCCTACGAGGAGCGCAAAGCGTCTGCGGCAAAAGGCCGGCGACTTTTCTCTTGTTGCCGTTGGTGCAACGGTTGAGAACATCCGCGAGCAAGCCGGCGAAGGCGTTTTCGCCGAGCTTGAAGGCAAAACGATACTCTGCGGCAACGTAAAGCTGATGGAGCGCAATAATATCGACCTTTCCGGCTACCACGGCACCCCGGGCAGCACGGAAGTGCTGCTGGCGATGGACGGTCACTTCCTCGGTCATGTTGACATTGCCGATACCATCAAGGCAGATGCCAAATCCGCAATCAGCCGCATGAAGGCGCAGGGACTCACCACCGCCATGCTGACCGGTGACGGTCAGGCCAGTGCGGACGCGGTTGCGCAGGAAGTCGGCATTGACGAAGTGCGTGCCCGCCTGCTCCCGCAGGATAAGCTGTCGGCGCTGACCGATATCCGCGAGAAGCGCGGTGCGGTTATGTTCGTCGGTGACGGCATCAACGATGCTCCCGTACTCGCCGGTGCAGACGTCGGCGCGGCAATGGGCAGCGGCGCAGACGCGGCAATCGAGGCCGCAGATGTGGTGTTCATGAAGGCCGACCTGACTTCCATCCCGATCTCGGTCAAGATCGCCCGCAAGGCGAATATCGTCTCAAGGAGAACATCGTGTTTGCACTCGCGGTCAAGATCCTCGTTATGATCCTCGGTCTGTTCGGTATCGCATCCATGTGGCTGGCCGTATTCGCCGATACCGGCGTGGCTATGCTGTGCGTGCTCAATTCGATCCGCATGCTGTATATGAAGACCGAATAACACATACTCTTTTGCACCTCTTATATAGAAAGGCTCCCGTTCCGGTTGGAATGGGTGCCTTTTTGTATACCATATAGTCTGTGCTGATACGCAGGGGTTTCCGCCTGAAAGGCGAACGGAACTCGACTGCGCGGCGGTGCGCACAAGAGGATAGAAACCGCAGGTGTCGATCCTCTTGCCCACCGCCGTGGGTATGGCGGTTACTTATGAAAAACATACTCTTTTCTGAAAGTCCTCGGCGCCATACCAACCGCCTTGGAAAACTGCGCATTGAAATGGCTCGGGTTGTCATACCCCACCTGCGATGCAATCCGCGTTACCGGCAAATCAGTTGTGATGAGCAGCGTCTGCGCTTCGCCAATCCTGCGGCGCAGAACATACTGCAGCGGCGAATATCCGGTCACTTCCTTGCAGATATGCGCCAGATAGTACGGACTGACATGCAGCGCATCCGCCATCTGCTGCAGAGAAAATTCGTCCGCAAAATGCTTGTCGATGTAATCCTTGATACGCTGTGCAAAGGCATTGCCGCTGTGCGTGCTGCCCTCGGCTGCGGTCGCGCGGAACTGCTGCACAAGCGTCAGGATCGCAAGCAGAAGATGATGTGCACCGTCGTCGTTGCCCTCGGTCAGCTCATTGTAAAGCACGTCGTACAGATGCTCCAGCCGCACGGTCTGCGGCTCGGTCAGGCGGCACACCGGACACGAATCCTCCGCGATCAGCGTATTTTTACGCAGTCCGGGCACAGCCAGTCCGCCAAGCGCCAGACTCGAGGTTGCCACCGGACGATCCGGTCCGGACGGCTCATCGTGCACGACGCGGCTGTTGAAGATGAACAGATCGCCGCGGCGTGCCTCATACGGCGTGCCGCCGACAAAATAGCGGCTCTCGCCGCCTCGCACGAGTACAATTTCCACTAAATCATCATGCGCGTGCATAACACGCGGATGCGCCGACGCCTTCTCATCTGTGCGGCTGACCGAAAACAGACGCGGCATCTGCGCCAGGCCGAATGGCGCTTCATATTCCTTTTTCACAAAGCATTGAATCATAAAAACGCTCCTTTTCCCTCAATTTCGCGGCAAAAGCGCCTTTCTGCGGCGGAGATAGTATCCGCGAAAAAACAGCCGGTCGGGATAGCAATCCGGATACCGACCTCACCGACCGGCCCTGCCAGTGCAAACCAGAGCAAACCTTTGGCGATACTGCCTTTTGTCAGATCGCGGTACATATAATCAGATAAACTCATTATAGCGCTCCTGCGATGAAAACTCAATGCAGCGCTTCGCCCGCTGCGGTCCGGTAGGGGCTGCGGATAACAGAAAGCCTGCCACCTATGGTGACAGGCTTTCTCTATGCTGATTTTATCGAATCGGCAGCATCTTGCCGGTCTCGAAGGATTCCTTGCAGCGGTAAGCAGCCTCGGAAACGGCGGTGCCGTCATAAACGGTGAGGTCAGCCGGCTTGGTGTTGTCGCGGACATGGCCGGTGAAGGCAGCCATCTCGGCTACGAAAGCCTCGTGCCAGCGGCTCATGAAGTCCGGATAATACTCCTCGCGGGAGCCGTGCTCATCCACGATATTCAGCAGGTTCTTTGCGCCGACGTTTGCAATGCGCAGCGTGCCGTGGGTGCCGATAATCTCGGTCTCGACATTGCAGCCTGCGGCATGGGTGCGGTTGGTGAACATGAAGCCCATTGCGCCGTTCTCCATCTGGATGGTAGCAGCTGCGTTGTCCGCATCGTTCAGCTCCTTGTACAGGTCGAACTCGAATACGCCGCCGATTGCCCATACATTCTTGACATCCGAGCCGGTGAACCAGCGGATGAGGTCGATATCATGTACGCACATATCGAGGTACTGACCGCCGGAGTGCGGTGCAAACTTGAGGGTAGACTCGATGGTGGAACGCGGGTCCTGCGTGTAGGAGCGAACCAGAACAACCTTGCCGATATCGCCGTTGTCAATCTTGCGCTTTGCCTCGGCGTAAGACTTGTCAAAGCGGCGCATGAAGCCAAGCTGGAAAATCAGGTCAGGATGTGCCTCAATGACCTTCTCGGCAGCCTTGCACTGTGCAACGTCCGTGCCGAGCGGCTTCTCGCAGAAAACGTGCTTGCCGTGGTTCATGGCAATTTCAATCTGCTGGCAGTGCAGGAAGGACGGGGAAACGATAACGATCGCGTCCAGCTCCGGATTCTTGCACATTTCCTCAAAATCGGTGTAAGTATTCGGCACGCCGAGAGCTCTGCCGCAACTTCCTTTACGCGGTTTGCATCTACGTCGCAGATGGCTGCCAGTTCGCAGCCCGGAACCTGCGTTGCAAGGTTCTTCGCGTGCTCATAACCCAGACGACCCAGACCTACCGAACCAACCTTAACAGTTTTCATGGTATATTCTCTCCTTTTATATGTAACTCTCTCTCTCTTACGCGGCGGTTTTGCCGCTCTCCATTTGATGATTCTATTGTAGCGTTTCGGGGGCTGAAAAACAGAGCATTCTTGCGAAAAGAACGCCCCTATTTGCGGGATATGAGCGGGGCTCTCGGGCAAACTTTCAAATTCTTGCGGTCGATGTAAAAAGGCAGACCCGACGGTCTGCCTTTACGCTGACGTTCTCAGCTGACATGAATGACGGCCACCGGACAGCCGCCTGCGGCCTCCTGCGCGCCCGCCTGCTCCTCTGCGGTCTCCGGCTGATGATGGACTTCGGCAAGGCCGTCCTCCGCAATGCGGAACACGGAAGGACAGGTTCCTTCACACAGACCGCAGGAAATACAGCCGTCTCGTTCGATTGTAATGTGCATACCGATACACTCCTTTCGGAGATTCAGTTTGCCCCCGTTTCCGATGATTTATGCGTGCCTGCGCAGAAATTCCCGTACTTCGCCTGCTGTCGGCACCGAGGGAGCCGCGCCTGTGCGCGAGACTGCGAGAGCGGATGCCACCGAAGCCTCCTGCAGCGCCGTCTGCACCGATTTACCTGCGCTGACCGCCGCAAGAAAGTATCCGCAGAAGGTATCTCCGGCAGCGGTGGTGTCCACGGCCTTTACCTTAAATGCAGGAAGCTGAAACCGACCTTCCTCTCCATCATACAGCACACCGTCCGCACCGACGGTCATAACGACCGACGCATTCGGATATTTTGCCCGCAAAGCCGTCAGCGTATCCTCAAAATCTGCATTTGCATCCGTTCCCGCAAGCTGTGCCGCTTCAATTTCATTCACCATAAACAGGCTGACGCGCGCAAGCGGCAGTGCATCGAGGTTTTCCGGCATGGGAGACGGATTGAACACCACCCGCAGTCCCTTTTCATGCGCACGGCAGATGATCTCCGGCACGAGGTTGACCTCATTCTGCAGCAGCACCCAGTCGTCCGGCTGCGCGGTGTCGAGCACCCGCTCGATATACTCGCTCGTCATGCTGCGGTTTGCGCCGCCGAACACGATAATCCGGTTCTGACCGGCGGCGTTTATCTCGATAACGGCATGTCCGGACGGCCCGTCCATCTCGCGCAGCAGCGAAGTATCCGCACCGGATTCCCGCAGCAGATCGGCCATAAAGCGGCCTTCCGCGCCGATCGCGCCCGCGTGCAGCACCTCTGCGCCCGCTCGAGCAGCCGCCAGTGACTGGTTGAGCCCCTTGCCGCCCGCAGCCACAGCATAGTCCTTCGCGGTGATGGTCTGTCCCGGCCGTACAAACTGCTCCACCTGATATACCTTATCTATATTCAGCGAACCGAAATTGATGATGCGCATAGCTTCGCTCTCCTTCTCTTTTTCTGTCAGTATAGCATATCCGTCCTCCAGCCGCCACTATAAGCAGCTTTTTTATTGGTATTTTCTCCAAAATCGCTGAGTTACAATTGACTTACCTGTCAAAAAGTTCTATTATTTTAATATGTTTCTACAAGAAAGGGAGGGGACTTTTTGAGTCGTTTATCCATTGAAACGCCGGGCAAGGCTGAGACCGTCATTGCCGGCTTGTACCGCGATATCGAGCGGCGCATCAGCGCCAGACCTCCGGGTCTGTGTCCGGTGGATATGTCGCTGTCGTTCCTGCGTCTGTGCCATGCACAGACCTGCGGCAAATGTGTTCCGTGCCGCATCGGTCTGGGGCAGCTGACCACTCTGCTCGAGCAGGTGCTGGATTCCACCGCAACACCGGAGACCATTGACCTGATCGAGAAAGCCGCCCGTGTTATTCAGGATACGGCGGACTGCGCCATCGGCTATGAGGCTGCCCGCATGGTTCTGCAGGGCGTGCAGGGCTTTCGCGATGACTACCTCTCCCATGTGGAGAGCGGCCGCTGCCTGTTCGGCTGGGATCATCCGGTGCCGTGTGTGGCACTGTGCCCGGCCGGAGTGGATATTCCGGGCTACATTGCACTCGTGCGTGCCGGCCGTTACAATGACGCCGTGCGCCTGATCCGTAAGGACAACCCCTTCCCGACCGTATGCGGCTATGTCTGCGAGCACCCGTGCGAGGCACACTGCCGCCGCAGTATGGTGGACGATGCGGTCAACATCTGCGGCATCAAGCGTTTCGCGTGCGACCACGCGGACAACACCACGCCGCCGGATTCCGCACCTTCGACCGGCAAGCGCATCGGCATCATCGGCGGCGGACCGGGCGGTCTGTCGGCGGCGTATTTCCTGTCGCTGATGGGTCACCAGGTCGTAGTCTATGACCAGCGTCCCAAGCTCGGCGGCATGCTGCGCTACGGCATTCCGGATTATCGTCTGCCGCAGGACAAGCTGGATGCGGATATCGACTTCATCCTGTCCACCGGCATTGAGGTGCACACCGGCGTTTCCATCGGCCGCGATATTTCGTTCGCTGAGATTGAGAACCAGTACGACGCGGTTTACATCTCCATCGGTGCGCATAACGACAAGAAGATCGGCATTCCCAGCGAAGACGCAGTCGGCGTACACTCCGCGGTGCAGCTGCTCCGCGACATCGGCGAGGGCCGCGTGCCGGACTTCAAGGGCAAGCGCGTCTGCGTCATCGGCGGCGGCAACGTGTCGATGGATGCAACCCGAACCGCAATCCGTCTCGGTGCCTCCGCAGTAACGTGCGTCTACCGCCGGCGCGTGACCGATATGACCGCACTTGCAGAGGAGATCGAGGAAGCACAGAGCGAAGGCTGCCAGATTCTCTCACTGCAGGCGCCCGATCACATTGAGACCGATGAAACGGGCCGCGTTACCGCTCTGTGGACGCGTCCGCAGGTCATCGGCGCCTACGGCAGGGACGGTCGTCCGCGTCCCTACGATGCCGATCAGCCGCTGCTCCGCACACCGTGCGATGTCGTTATCGTAGCCATCGGCCAGTCCATCGACGCAAAGCCGTTCGAGCAAATCGCTCCGGTCGTGCGCGGCAAGATTCAGGCGGAGTCCGACGCTTTCGTACCCAACACGCCCCATGTGTTTGCGGGCGGCGACGCGGTCACCGGCCCCGCGACCGTTATCCGCGCGGTTGCGGCCGGCAAGGTGGCTGCGGCCAACATTGACGCACACCTCGGCTTCCGTCACGTTATCAAGAGCGATGTTGAGATTCCGGCACCGCATCTGACCAACATGCCGGCCTGCGGCCGCATCGAGCTGCGCAGCAGACCCGCTGAGGAGTGCGTCGGCAACTTTGATCTGGTAAAGTGCGGCATGACCGAGCAGGAGGTTCATCAGGAGACCTCCCGCTGTCTGCGCTGCGACCACTTCGGCTACGGTATTTTCAAGGGAGGGCGTTCTTCTAAATGGTAAATCTGACGATCAATTCTATCCCGGTGACTGTACCGGAAGGCACCACCATTCTGGATGCCGCCGCCTCTGTCGATATCGAAATCCCCAGCCTGTGCTACCTAAAAGAGCTGAACGAAATCTCCGCCTGCCGCGTCTGCTGTGTCGAGGTAGAGGGCGAGGGCAAGCTGGTTCCCTCGTGCAACAACGTTGTGCGTGAAGGCATGGTCATCCGCACCAATTCTCCGCGTGCACTCGAGGCGCGCCGCGTCAATATGGAGCTTATCCTCTCGCAGCACGACAACAAGTGCGCGACCTGTATCCGCTCGGGCACCTGCCAGCTGCAGAAGATCGCAAACGATATGGGCATTCTGGGTGTTTCCTACCCCACCGACCTTGCACGCGGCAAAAGGCCGACTGGACGACCACGTTCCCGCTCTACCGCGATGTAAACAAGTGCATCAAGTGCATGCGCTGCATTCAGGTATGCGACAAGGTGCAGTCGCTGTCCGTCTGGGATATCAGCGGCTCGGGTGCGCGCACCACCATTGATGTTTCGGGAAACCGCGTGATCAAGCAGGCGGACTGCTCGCTGTGCGGTCAGTGCATCACGCACTGCCCGACCGGCGCTCTGCGCGAACGCGATGACACGCAGAAGGCATATGCTGCGCTCGGTGATCCGGACCGCGTGACCATTGTGCAGATTGCTCCGGCCGTGCGTGCTGCATGGGGCGAAGCCTTCGGCATGCCGACCGGCAAGGCAACCGTCGGTCAGCTGGTGTCCGTTCTGCGCAAGTTGGGCGCGGATTATGTATTCGACACCACGTTTTCCGCCGATCTAACCATCATGGAAGAGGGTACCGAACTGCTCCAGCGTCTGCAGGCGGGCGATCTGGACAATCAGCCGATGTTTACCTCGTGCTGCCCGGGCTGGGTGCGCTTTTGAAGTCGCAGTTCCCGGAAATGACCGGCCGTCTGTCCACGGCCAAGTCCCCGCAGCAGATGTTCGGCGCGGTCGGCAAGACCTGGCTGGCACACAACCTCGGCGTGGACGCGGACAAAATTTACAGCATCTCCATCATGCCGTGCATCGCAAAAAAGGCCGAGCGCGAGCTGCCGAGCATGGATTCGGCCGGTCACGGCAGCGATGTCGATCTGGTCATCACCACCCGAGAGCTGGCGCGCATGGCGCGTGCCGAGCACCTCGATGTGGAAAACATCGCGGAATCCGCGTTTGATTCTCCGCTGGGCGACGGCACCGGCGCAGGCGTTATTTTCGGCGCGACCGGCGGCGTGATGGACGCCGCGCTGCGTTCGGCGTACTTCCTCACCACCGGCGAAAATCCGTCGCCGGATGCATTCCGCGAGGTGCGTGACGACGGCACGATTTCTCCGCTGCCGTGGCGCGAAGCGACGTTCGAGCTGGCAGGCCGGACTGTGCGCTGCGCGGTAGCAAGCGGACTGGGCAACGCACGTCAGCTTCTGCACTCGCTGCAGCGCCGTGAGGTACACTATGAGTTTGTGGAGATCATGGCATGTCCTGGCGGCTGTGCAGGCGGCGGCGGTCAGCCGGTGGACGGCACCGACCGCGAAAAGGCCGCCGACCGCGGCAAGGTTCTGTTCCGACTCGATCAGAATGCGCCGCTGCGTTTTTCGCACGAAAATCCGGCGGTTCAGGCGCTGTACCGTGAGTATCTGGATGAGCCGTGCTCGCACAGAGCGGAGGAATTGCTGCATTGCGACCATTTCGCATGGCAGATGGACACTTCCCCTGAGGGCACAAGAGGATAACAACCTACGGTTTTTACCTTCTTGTGAATCTCCCATTTCCCTTTTTCTAGCACGGCGGCTGTTCAGAACTGAGACTATAAAGGAACGAGCGTACGGTTCCTTTTTCCGCAGGGCGGGCCTTTGGGTCCGCCCATTTCTTTCTTAGCCGCTCAAGCTGTTTTCGTACTGCTATACATGCGGTTCAATCAACGCTGCGTGCGGCATAATAGTGCCGCACAATTCGTTGACACGTTATATAATAGACAGCACCTGCGAATTTAGATATTTAATACCATTTATCTTCGTAGGTGCTGTGCGTTCCAACGTGCGAAAAAATTTGCGCAACACTGTTATCCCCAAGGGGACCTTCTCTTGCCCTTCGGGCAATTCACCTTGTGTTGCGCCTGCGTTGATTGAACCACCTGTGTAGCAGCAAGGAATCCGGCACTGCGTAGAGGTCGAAATGGGAGCACACTGTGCTCCCCTACAGTAGAAAAGATCCTCTGCCGTTCCCCTTTTTTCGAAGCGGTCACCGCTCTCCGATTTTCGCCAGACTATCTAACAAGGGAAAGGCAGGAGTTCAAAGAGGGGGAAACCGCAGGTGTCCCTTCCTTTTTGCCCCTGCGGCGGGTGCCGCACTCTCCCGCGCTCCGCAGAGCGCAACTTTTTCGCTGAGATTCAGCGAAAAACTCCCCGCCCATTAGGGACAAACACGCCTACTCAGTTCGTGTCCCCATCTATTCGGTGCAAAAAGAGACAGAAAAACGGCACAGCCAACGCTGTGCCGTTTCGCTTATTTATTCGATATTCTGTGCGCATATAATGGAAATTTTCGAACCCTTATTGCTGTTTTCCGGCTGAATCTTCTTCTGCAGCAGGTCTGCGAGCAGGCGCAGCGGCTGGCTGCCCTGCCGGAACAGATCCTGTGTGATGGTCAGATCAAGCGAGCCGTCGAGCAGCATTTGCTTGCGGCGCGGCGACATATCATGTGCGATCACACGCACCTGCTGATCCATGCCTGCAGCTTTGAGCGCGTCCACGCAGCCGGTAACGCTGCGGTTTGCCATATAGATGGCCGCCGGCGGATTGTCTGACTGCAGCGCCGCCGTAACGCGGTTATAGGTCAAACGGTAGTCGTTATAGGTCTCCTCAATCTCGATCTGCGAGGAAGAGAAGCCCTTTTTCTTTAGATGCTCGCAGAAGCCGTCTAAACGGGTGCGGTGTCCATCGTACTCCAGATTACCCGCCATCGCCAGCACACGCGCGTTTTCGGCACGCACTTGCTGAGCAGCTCGGCGGCAATACGGCCGCTTTGTGTGTAATTTTGACCTACAAAGCACAGACGGCGACTGTTCGGCAGATCCGAGTTGAACGTGATGCACGGAATGCCCTGTTCGGCCAATTCTCCGATGCGTGCTTCGATCGAAATATCATTTAATGCACACAGTGCGATGCCCTGCGCGCCCCAGTTTACCAGCTCGTCCAGCAGCTCGATCGTCTCGCGCGGAATATCTGTTTCACAAGTACACACACGCACCTCAACATCGCGCTTTTCCAGCTCGGAACGCGCAGCCTGAATGCCTCTCGGGACATCCTCGTGGAACGGACCGCTCCAGTTTGGCAAAAGCACACCCAAACGCACAGGTTTGAGCGGCAGCTTTGCCTCTGCGGCCTGCCGATGCGCCTCCTTCGGAGAAAAGATAACCGGTCTCCTGAATGGCATTCAGCACACGCGCACGCACATCCGCGCGCACATACGAACGATTATTTAATACACGGTCTACCGTGCCGCGGGAAACACCCGCAAGCTCAGCAATCGTTTGAATAGTTGGTCTTTTGTTCATAGTCCTTCACCTTTTCGTAATTGCTCTTTATATTATCCTGCAGCTCTGTGATGTTTCTTTTCTCTGTGCTTATTATACCATATTTCTGTGCTTTGTGAAGACAAAATCTGTGCTTTCCTTCTTTCTGTGCGTTTGCACACACCGCTTTTGCACAAGTTTTCCGATATATCCGGTGTTTTATGCTCTATTTTTCATCTTTTCCAAAACTATGTGCGATATTCTGTGTTTTTCACAGAATGTGTGCTTTGTACGACATATACAATTACACACATCAAACCTTGTGACTGCCCTTGTTTCCCGCATATTTGTTTTGTATTTCTCGGTTTATACGCATTTTACGCGCATTTCATCCGCTTATTTTGACATTTTTTCATTCGAACGATTTCCACACCGGCAAATTGCCTGTTGACACTTCCGTACCCGCTCGCTATAATAAGCACATAAACAGCACAGAGCACACAATCGCACAGTGCTGAGAGAGACAAGAGAAGAAAACGAGAAAAGAAAGGGAGACACACTATGAAAAAGAGACTGTTAGCAGCCCTGCTCACCAGCGCCCTCGCACTCAGCCTGACCGCTTGCGGCGGCGGCACCGATTCTTCCGCAGCCGACGGCGGCGACACCGCCTCCACTCACGACGGCCCGTACAAGATCAGCATGGTGCTCAAGACCAACGCTGCCGAGTTCTGGAACATTGTTCAGGCAGGCGCTGAGGCATATGAGGATGAGCACCCGGATCAAGTCAGCCTGGACATCAAGGGTCCTCCGGCTGAGACCTACTACGAGGAGCAGCTCAACACCATCCAGACCGACCTTGCGGTTGAGTCCTACGACGGTTACCTGATCGCTCCGCTGCAGTCCGAGGCTGTTGCAACCGCTATCGCAAACACCGACAAGCCGGTCGTAGCATACGATACCCGCATTGATTCCGACAAGTGCCTCGCATTCGTCGGCACCGGCAACAAGGAAGCAGCCAAGGAGGGCGGCAAGGCCGCTGTTGAAGCTGCAAAGGCAGCCGGCTGGACCGATATCAAGTGCATCGAGATCGCAGGCGTTCAGGGTGACGCAACCAACACCGCCCGCATGGAAGGCTACCGCGAAGGCGTAAACGAAGCCGGCGGCGAGTTCCTTGATGCAGAGACCCAGTACGCTAACGCAACCGCTGACCTCGCTGTAACCGCGATGGAAGGCATCATGAGCAAGTATCCGGAAGGCGTTGCCATCATCTGCTCCAACAACGACGATATGGCGCTGGCAGTTGCCCGTACCGCAAAGGACAATCCGAACTATGCAAAAACCATCTTCCTCGGCTTTGACGGCCAGAAGTCCGCAGTAGAAGCCGTTCTGAACGGTGAGCTGACCATGACCGCTGCCCAGAACAACTTCGACATCGGCTACAAGGCAGTTGAGACCATCGTGAAGATCCTGAACGGCGAGGAGTACGGCGACGTAGACACCAGCACCGAGATCATCACCAAGGACAACGCACAGGCTCGGCTGGACAACTTCGCAGACTGGCTGAAATAATTTCTTGAAATGCACGCATTTCAAGGAGATGAAACTTTACCGCGGCTTTGCCGCGGATGATTCCGGCGAAAATCAGCGCGTCGCACAGCGACTCACCGATTTTCTTACTTGTAAAAAAAACGCAGATACATGCTCCGCGTTTTTTGTGAAGGCAACGCCTTCACGATTTAATACCGCCTGCGGCGGAAACTATGTATGGAAACGCGCTCCAACGCTTCATACAAACCTCTCTTTTATTCCAAATGTTCATTTAAGGAGGAACACCCATGAAAGTAGGTATTATCGGTGCGGGTCGTATCGGTAAGGTACATGCGAAGAATATTTCCATGTTCGTACCGGAGATGGAGATCAAGACCATCGCTGACCCGTTTATGAATGAGCAGACCGAGGCTTTTGCCAAGTCCTGCGGCATTCCGAACACCACCAAGGACGCAAACGACATTCTGAACGATCCCGAGATCGATGCAGTTCTGATTTGCTCCTCTACCGACACCCATTCCAAGTACATCATCGAGGCTGCTCACGCAGGCAAGAACATCTTCTGCGAGAAGCCGATCGATTATGATCTGGAGAAGGTTCACGCTGCCATCAACGCAGCCAAGGAAGCCGGCGTTAAGCTGCAGATCGGTTTCTGCCGCCGCTTCGACCACAACCACCGCGCAGTTTACGACATGGTTCGTGACGGCAAGGTCGGCAAGGTCAACATCATCAAGATTTCCTCCCGCGACCCGGAGCCGCCTCCGGTATCCTATGTTAAGGTTTCCGGCGGTATCTTCTACGATATGATGATCCACGACTTCGATATGGCCCGCTTCCTCGCAGGCAGCGAAGTTACCGAGGTAAATGCAGTTGGTTCCGTTCTGGTCGATCCGGGCATCGGTGAGGCCGGCGACGTTGATACCGCACTCGTTACCCTCAAGTTCGCCAACGGCGCACTCGGCGTGATCGACAACAGCCGCCAGGCCGTCTATGGCTACGACCAGCGCATCGAGGTGTTCGGCTCCGAAGGCTGTGCCGAGGACCAGAACGACACCCCGAACACTGCTGTTCTGTCCACTGCGGACGGCGCAGTTCACGGCGTTGCCTACAAGGTCATGTGGGATCGCTACACCGGCGCATTCGTTGCCGAGATGCAGGCATTCGCGGATGCCGTTGTCAATGACAAGGGAAACCCCGGTTACCGGCGAGGACGGCCTGTATCCGGTACTGATGGCCGCAGCTGCTACCAAGTCGCTGCATGAGGGCCGCCCGGTCAAGATTTCCGAGATCGAGGCTTGATTACGGTTTAATTTCATACCACGCACACAGTCTAAGCAATGTGCTCAAACCGTTGGTGCGCTATGCACCAACGGTTTTTCTATGCAAATTTGAGGGAATTTGAACAGAGAAAATGGTATTCACTTGCGTAACCTTTGTATTTTTACGATTTTAGTTGCGGTCATCTCCTATGTAAAGACCAAGGGTGATGACCAGACCACTGCCGATGGCTACTTTCTGGCGGGACGCGGTCTGCCGGGCATCGTTATCGCGGGCTCGCTGCTGCTGACCAACCTTTCCGCAGAACAGCTCGTCGGCACGAACGGACAGACATGGGCGATCGGCATGAGTCCGATGGCGTTCGAAGTAATGGCGGCGACCGCACTCATCGTGCTGGCGTTGTTTGCCGCGCCGCGCTACCTGAAAAGCGGCATCACCACCATCCCGCAGCTGCTCGGTGAGCGCTATGACAGACCCACTAAGCTGTGGTTCTCCATCGCATACATCATTCTGTACCTGTTCGTGCAGATTCCGGTAATTCTGTACTCTGGTTCGCTGGTGTTTGAAAACATTTTCAACCTGTCCGGAATCCTTGGCATTACCAAGTTCCAGTCCATCGTTATCCTGTGTATCCTTATCACTATCATCGGCTCGATTTACGCTATCTTCGGCGGTCTGAAGGCTGTTGCAGTATCGGATACCATCAACGGCGTGGGCCTGCTGATCGGCGGTCTGATGATCCCGTTCCTGGCACTCAACGTGCTCGGTCATGCCTCCGGCAGTGAAAGCAGCGTTGCTATCATGGACGGCGTGCGCTACCTCGTTCGCAACCACGCCGATATGCTCAACTCTATCGCTCCGGCGCAGAGTGAAGCACCGGCCGTTCCGTGGCCGACCGTGTTTACCGGTCTGTTCTTCCTCGGTCTGCAGTCCTGGTGCACGCACCAGTCTTTCATCCAGCGCGTACTCGCCGCTGAAAACCTCAAGGAAGCACAGAAGGGCGCACTCTACTGCGCATTCCTGAAAATTCTCGGCTTTATGTTCCTCGCTCTGCCGGGTGTTATCGCTTACGCGATCTTCAACATCGAGGGCACGCAGGTTTCCATGATGGACGATGCCTACCCGGCACTTATCACCCGCGTTGTACCGCAGCCGATCATGGGCTTCTTCGCCGCTGTTATGTTCGGCGCGATCCTGTCCTCGTTCAACTCGGTGCTCAACTCGGTCAACACCATGTTCACCATGGATATCTACAAGGAGTTCATCAACAAGAACGCCAGCGAGAGCAAGCTGGTTTCGGTAGGCAAGAACATTGGCATCGTGTTCGCCATCTTCTCCGTGATCGTCGGTCCGATGGTTTACTTCTTCCCTGCCGGTCTCAAGACCTTCCTCGACTCGTTCGTTATGCTGGTTGGTCTGCCGGTCCTGTCCGGCGTATTCGGCGGCTTCTTCTTCAACTGCCTGCCGAAGTACAGCGCGCGCTTCATCATGGTGTTCCACATTATCTGCTACGGCGGCTTCATGCTGCTGTCCCCGAGCTACTCGCTGTTCGGCGGCAATGAGGGCAGCATCCACTACCTGTACGCCGTATCTATCCTGTGGCCGCTCGAGATGCTCATCATGTACCTCATGCACCGCCGCAACAAGAGCAAGGGCGCTGCGGTTTGGGTGCAGCAGGATGTCGGCGCGGTAGACCTGACCCCGTGGAAGTACAGCAAGCTGGTCAGCGTGATCGTTATCGTGTGCGTGCTGCTGGTTTATCTGGCATTCTCTCCGCTCGGCATCGGAGCATAATTTTTGGAAAACAGCGTTGCATACCCGCTGCGCTTGATGTATCATCAATTTAAAAAGAGTAAGACAACCGAAACAAGAAAATTTGGAGGTAATTTATTATGGCACTGAGAAAATGCGCTTGCATCGACACCCTTTACACCGAGCTGGACTGGCTCGACCGTTTCCAGGCTGCAAAGAACGACGGCTTTGAGGCCGTAGAGTTCTGGGACTGGCGCATCCGCGATCTGGATGCGACCCGCGAGGCTGCTGAAAAGGCCGGCATTGCAATTTCCGGCTTCAACGGCGACGCGGACTACTCGCTCGTAGACCCGACCCACAAGCAGAAGTATCTGGACTACCTGAAGGAGTCCATCGCGGCGGCTAAGAAGGTTGGCGCAGCCAGCGTTACCATTCACTCCAACGCACTGGGTGACGGCGGCATTGTAGTAAACCACTACGACAACCTGTCCGACACCGTAAAGCTGTGCTGGATGTTCGACACGCTGCTCGCCTGCGCTGAGCTGGCCGAGAAGGAAGAGATCAACCTCAACCTCGAGGCGCTGAACACCACCACCGACCAAGTCGGCAACTTCCTCGCTACCACCCAGATGGGCGCTGAAATAGTTCGTCTGATCGGCTCTCCGCGTCTCAAGCTTCTGTATGACGTCTACCATATGCAAATCAACGAGGGCTGCATCTGTGATACCATCTCCAACTACGGCGACACCTTCGGCCACATTCACGTTGCTGATGCTCCGGGCCGTCATGAGCCGGGCACCGGTGAGATCAACTATAAGAAGGTTATCCGTCACCTCGAGGAGTGCGGCTACACCGGCCGCGTCGGCTATGAGCTGTTCCCGGAGACCGATACCAAGACCGCCGTCAAGGCGATCATGGAAAACGCATAAATCTCTCTTTCTTTCAAGTCCCTGTGCTGTATGGTACAGGGACTTCTGTTATGCTATGAGGCAGGCATATCGAATTTGCAAATCAAAATCTTCAACCGCATCCTGCATTTCCATGCTATAATAAAACCGCAAAGATAAAAACGCAACGTGCACTCCATGCACCAGAGCCGGTAGGTAGCCCGGCCGTCCTGCTTTTGCAGGGGTAAGTAACCTGCCCCTCCGGGTTGTCCATTCTTTGTTCATTTATTTTTCAGGAGGGAAAAACAATGGACAAAGTAATTGGCAGACTGACCGTATTTTTGAGGACCCGTTCTGGGTCGGTGTATTCGAGCGGATCGAAAACGGCAGGTTATTCGCGGCAAAGGTAACCTTCGGCGCAGAGCCGAAGGAGCCGGAGCTGCTGATTTACCTGCTGCGGCACTACTACCGATTGCAATTCAGTCCGGCTGTTGAGACTGCCGTAAAGCCTGCACACCGCAATCCCAAACGGGCACAGCGGGAAGCCGGACGGCAGACCGCGCAAGTCGGCATCGGCACCAAATCGCAGCAGGCGCTGCAGCTCCAGCAGGAGCAGAATAAGCAAGTGCGCAAGCGCCGGAGCCGTGCGCGCAAACAGACCGATGCCAAACGGCTTTATGCACTCAAACAGCAGCAAAAACGCGAAAGCACAAAGGACATTAGTCCTTTGTGCTTTTTTTCGCCTAGAGGAACCCGAGCAAGTGCTGCATCGCGATGCTGACGCACGCGATAGCGACCCAGCAGCAGAATCCCATGACAATCGGTTTGCCGCCGGATTTTACGAGCTTTACGATATCTGTATTGAGTCCGATAGCTGCCATCGCCATAACGATAAAGAACTTGGACAGCGTCTTGAGCGGCGTAAACACGCCTGCCGGTACGCCGACCGTGGTGCACACCGTGGTGATGATGGACGCGAGCACGAAGTACAGGATAAACATCGGGAACGCGCGCTTGAGCGAGAAGGCTTCGCCGCCCTGGCTCTGCTCGGTCTTGGCCTTGTGGGTGCGCCACAGCGCCAGTACGAGCGTGATCGGGATGATCGCCAGCGTGCGCGTCAGCTTGACGATAGTAGCGATTTCCAGCGTATTGCTGCCGTGGATGCCGTCCCACGCGGAAGCGGCTGCCGTTACGGACGAGGTATCGTTGACCGCCGTGCCCGCAAACAGACCGAAGCCGTGGTCAGTCATGCCGAGCATGCCGCCGAGCGTCGGGAAGGTCAGCGCCGCGATGACGTTGAACAGAAAAATAACCGATATCGCCTGTGCAATCTCCTCATCGTCCGCGCCGATGACGGGCGCGGACGCCGCGATGGCCGAGCCGCCACAAATCGAGGAGCCGACGCCGACCAGCGTCGAGATGTTCGACGGCACCTTCATCGCCTTGCACAGCACGAACGACACGATGAGCGAGGTGCTGATGGTCGAAACGATGATCGGCAGCGACTGTGCGCCGACCTTTGCAATCTCGGACAGGTTAAGACCGAAGCCAAGCAGGATGACTGCGTACTGCAGCACCTTTTTCGCTGTGAAGCCGATGCCCGGCTGCACCTTGGTCTTGTTCTTCCAGAACAGCGTGAGCACCATGCCGATCAGGATGGAGAATACCGGACCGCCGACAACCGGCACAGCCTGTCCCAGCAGCCACGCCGGAATCGCAATGCACAGGCACAGCAGCAGTCCGGCGCCGTTTTTCTTGATAAAATCCATTGTTTTACCCCCTTAATGTAAGCTAGATATTAGTATACATCGACAGGGTACATTGGTTCAATGGTTAGTTTGTATTTGCGCATAAAATAGTTGTTTTGTAATATTGTGCTTCTATACTCTGGCGCCGCAGCGCATATTCAATAGCATTTGCTCTGCAAATGCAAGAAAACCGGGGACATGCGCCTCGGTTTTCTTACTTATAGAGGGAGAAAGTTTCTGAATAGGAACTTTCGGACGACTTTGGAACGGCCCACGGTCTGTTCCTCTTGTCGGCGAAACTGTAGTTTCGCGACAGGAATTAAAACTGATACGGCGGATTTCCGGAGAAATCAGCGATACTGCCGTGTGCATCCTCGAGATAGAACACCTCAAAGATCGGGTTGGTCGCCTCGCCGTACTGACCCTTCACAATGGGGTTCCGGATGCACATTTCCTTGGCAGCCATGTTGTTCTCAAACACAGCCTTGCCGTGCAGACGAATCCACGCATACTCCGGGCTGGAAACCGAAATTTCGATCTCCGGATTTTCCCGCATATCCTTGTAGACGTCCTTGGTGTTGTTGGTGCAGAACCACAGCTTGCCGTCCAGTTCGCCAGCGAACATAAACGGGCGGCATTTTGCCTTTCCGTCACGACCGACCGTTGCCAGATACTGTACCGGATTTGCCTGCAGAAATTCTACGACCTTGCTCATGATAAATACCTCCATGAAAATTTTATTTTCTTTTTCTATATTGGGATTGCTTTTCCCTTTCGGTGATTCTATAATAAAGCCGTAGTGACAATCTGTAAAGTAAGCACAATATTGTGGTGTAGTTACCCAAAAGATACTATTGGCGTAAATCGCGTTAACAAGGAGGTTTTTCTCATGGAACTGACCGAATCGACCGCAAAACAGGAGCTGCCCGCCTGCCCTGTCGAGACCACACTGACGCTCATCAGCGATAAATGGAAGGTGCTCATCCTGCGTGACCTGATGAACGGCACCCTGCGTTTCGGCGAACTGAAAAAGTCCATCGGGCACGTCACGCAGAAGGTTCTGACCGCACAGCTGCGCCAGATGGAGGCCAGCGGTCTGCTGACGCGCAAGGTCTATGCCGAGGTGCCGCCGCGTGTGGAATACACGCTGACCGAACTCGGGTACAGCCTGAAACCCGTGATGGACGCCCTGTGGAAATGGGGAGAAAATTATCAGGCACAGTGCCGTTAATCCGGCTTTCTATCCGTAAAAACAACTTTCAGGAGGAAAATCATGCCTCATATTTTAATGATCGCCACCGGCGGCACGATTGCATGCTGTGAGACCGTACACGGTCTTTCCCCGCTCTGGACAGCGCCGCGCTGCTCGGCGCACTGCCCGAACTGTCTGCGCTGTGCACAGTTGAAACGCTCGATCTCATGCAGCTGGACTCGACCGACGTGACCGCCGCCGACCGTCAGCGCATGGCACAGGCGGTCTGGCAAAACCGTGAGAAATTCGACGGCTTTGTGCTCACGCACGGCACGGATACGCTTGCGTACACCGCCGCGCTGCTCACCCACCTGCTGCCGCATTTCGATAAGCCGCTCGTGCTGACCGGCTCCATGCTGCCGATGGGCGTGCCGGACTCCGGATGCGCCGCGCAATCTGCTGGATGCGTTCCGCACTGCGGCAGACGGACGCGCAGGCGTGTACGCCGTGATGAACGGTCAAATTCTGCACGGCAGCCATGTTTTCAAGCAGCATTCGACTGAGATTGACGCATTTCTCTCGGCAAATGCCGCACCGGCAGGCGAAATCCGTGAGAGTGAAGTACACTGGAACACACCTGCGCCTGTCCCCCCTCCGGTGAACCGAAACTTGTAGAACAAATCGACACCCACATCCTTCCGGTGCGCCTGTCCCCCGATCTCGACCCGTCATTCTTCTCCGTGCTGCTCGGCTACCCCAAGGTCGTACTCGAAGCCTTCGGTGCAGGCGGCGTACCCGCCCGTCTGGAATCCGCCGTACGCGACCTGATCCAAAGCGGTACGCGCGTGTATATCACCACGCAGTGCCCGGAAGGCGGCGTGCACCTGCACAAATACGAGGTTGGACGCCGTGCCGAAGCACTCGGTGCGATTTCTCTCGGCAGCCGTACCTTCGAGGACGCGCTCGGCGCACTCATGTGCGGTGAATTGTAAGATGTTCTGCCCGCAAAGTACAATAAAGTCAGAATAGCCAGCCGTATAGAAGGACTTCGCCTGTCCAACGGGCAGCCTGTCGAAATCACACAAAAATCCCGTCTTCTCACGCGAGAAAGCGGGATTTTTCTTTACTATGCATTCTGCTTGCTGAACTGCAGAATTTGCATCCGATACTTATGCTTATCGACCAACAGCGTACGGTCAGCGATCGGCATGATATCCGAAACCTTATCCGGCGGGGTGCAGATGATCGCCTGCAGACCCATTTTGCGCAGCAGACGCACGCTTTCGATGATGCGTTCGCTGTCCATCTTGTTGAATGCCTCATCGAACACGACCAAACGCACGGTGTTGCCAAAGCTGGACGTATCGCTCACGCGGTACAGCTGCGCGAACGAGGCCAGAACCGCGATATAGAACGGCGTCTGCGTCTCGCCGCCCGACTTGGTGTTGAGCGTCTGCGACAGCAGCTGCTTGGAGCCGTTCTGATCGGTGGTCTCCAGATCGAACTTCAGATAGGTGCGGAAGTCGGTGTACCGCTCGATGTTCTCCTGCAGCTCACTCTGCTTGCGGGCGTTAAGCTGGGTATCGTCTGCCATGGTGATCTGGCTGAACAGCTTGTCGATCAGCGGACCGTATTTCTCCTGAAACTGTGCGGAAAACAGCGTAATATCGCCTTCCATCAGCTCCGGCGCCATAATCATGTCGTAATATTCGGCATAATCCGGATTGCGGTCCACGCGGAACTGGTAGCTGTCCGTGCCGAACTGCGCCTGCCGCAGTGCCCGATTGAGGTTCTTGACCTGATCCTGCACCTGCTCGATGCTGCTTTTCAGCCTGGACAGGAAGTCGTTCTGGAACTGCTCCATCGCACTCTCGCGTGCGGCACGGATTTTGGTGCGGTACTGCGGCAGCTCGCTTTCCTCGAGCACACGGCGTTCCGCATCGAACTCCGCATTGTCATCTGCCTCCACGCGGAACGAGCACGGCCCAAACCGCTCGACATATTCTCGGCGCGCCCGCAGGAGTGCCGCGCGGGCGTTCTCCATCTCGTTGACAACCTGTGCATGGTGGCTGCTGAAATTGCGGTACACGATATCCGGCCGGTGCAGACGCTCCAGCTCCTGCCGGTAGCGCGGCAGACCGATATCGTCGCGGTAGGTCTCCGAGAAGGTTTCCGCCAGCCTGCGCTCCATTTCGGTGCGGCTGCGGTACTGCTCGGGCAGGATTTCCTCGTTCAGCTGACGAATACGCTCCTCCAGCTTGGCCTTGTGTGCGATCTGCACCTCGCGCTGATGACTCAGCGCCGCAATCTCGTCGCTGATCTCGGCGATCAGCTGCTTCTGCTGATCCAGCCACAGCAGGTCGAGGTGGGAAATCTGCTCGTCGATCGCGTTGATCTCCTCCTCCAGTTCCGCGCGGTACAGAAAATCCGCCTGCCGCTGCGGTACGATGTTTCGCACATAATATGGTGTCAGCATGGGCGCTTTCTGCTGCGAAACTGCCTGCCAGATGGGTTTCCGGTGCAAAATCTCGGTCTGCAGACCGGCGGCCTCCTCCTCCAGACGAGCGATACGCAGCGTGACCGCATGACGGCCGATGAACGCATCCTCCATACGATCTCTGCGGAGCGCACGCGCCACATAGCCCTGATACAGCATACCCTCATCCGTGATGGCGGTCCGATACCCGCGCAGCTGCTCAACCGTGTCACAGCACATCACACGTCCGAGCAGATAATCCATGTAGGTTCGCGCAAGCGCGTTTCCGGTCTCCACCTTTTCCGCAAGACTGCCGCTCTGCGGGGTCGATATGCTCACGCTCGCGCAGCGTGCCGATATCGACCAGACCGTAGGCGTTCAGGCTCTTTTCCCACTTGAGTTTGTTGTAAATACGCAAAGCCTGCTCGTAATATGCCGGTTCAACCAGAAAATAAAACTTCTGGTTGTTGAGATAGCCTTCCACGGCACCGCGCCAGCGCTCATCTTCAATTTCCAGCACATCCGCGAGAATATCTACCGCAACCGGCGTTCCCGCCTGCTGCTCCAGTTCCTCCGCCAGCTTGGCACGGAACGGCAGCAGTCCGCGCGGATAGTCCTTGATGTTCCTGCGCAGATCGGCAAGCGCAGTCTGCTTTTCGGTCAGCTGCTGCTGCAGTTCTGCAACCTTATCGCCAAGCTGATGCGCCGCCTTCGCCAGCGCGTCCGACAGGGGCCGCTGCCGCCTGCCGGGCGTCCTCGAATACGGTCTGCTCCTGCGAGAAGATTGCGCATTCGCCGCTCGACAGCCGTGCGTAGGTACGCTGCACCTGCTCTGCCGCCTGCTGCACCGGAACAAGCACCTCCTCGGCGTCCCATGCAAGCGCGGTCTCGCACAGGTGCGTCAGCCGCAGCGCCTCCCGCTTGATCTCAAGCGCGTCGCGCTCCATCTCCTGCACCAGCTTGCTCTGCTCGGTCAGCAGCGACTGCTTCTGGTTGCCCAGCCGCTCGCGCTCCTGATAGGTGTCGCTCTGTGCATAATCGCGGTCCAGCTGACGGCGGCGTTCCTCCTTCGCCTGCACCTGCCCGGCCAAATCCTCAATCGCGGTGTCCGCCGCGGTCAGCTCGACAGGCAGTTTCGCTTTTCCTGCTCGCGGCTGTCGATCTGCGCCTGCATGTCCTCCTTCTGCGCCCACTGCACAAGGAAGGACTGCACGCGCCAGCGGTCCACCGAGCGCGTCATTTCGCGGTACAGCGTGCTGATCTCCTGCAGCGCGGTCAGCTTTTCCTCCTGCTGCTGCGCCAGCTGCTCGTGCCGCTTCTAGTTGCGGATGTTCTGCTGCATGGCTTAGATATCCGGCTTATCCGGAATATCGCAGATATTTTCGGTGATAAACTGCTGAATATCCACGATTGGGCGGAACGACACCGCCTTTTTCATCATGCGGAGCACCTGCTCGTTGTGCACGTTCCACCGCGAGAGCATATTGCGGCGGTACTCCCACTGGGTATCGTACACCTCGGCGCGAGAGAAATTCTGCTTGAGGAATTTGCGCAGGTCGTGAATATCCATCGCCTCGCCGTCCTCGACAAAGCAGTTTTCCGGCAGTTTTCCGACATAGATAAAGAAATGATCGTGCTTGCTGCCGTCACTGCGGCAATCGAACATCACGCCGCACACGAAACTATTGTGCTCCATATCGTCCTCAAATTCACAGACAATATAGGGTCGAAAAGTCCTTGCCTCTGCGGGAATACGGGTTATTCTCGTCCATATCGGCACGCAGATAGCCGTCCAGCGTGCGCTGTGAGCGCTCATTGGCCGCCAGATTGAAGTTGCGCGCATTGGTCTCACCAAGCAGAACGATCTGCAGCGCATCAATTACCGTGGACTTGCCGGCGCCGTTTTTGCCGGTCAGGAAGTTCACGTCACCGACCTCGATGACCTCCTTGCTGAAATACAGCCAGTTAATCAGCAGAATCTTCTTCAGTTTCTTCATCGGCGGTCTCCTCCTTTCGCAGCACGGCTGCGACCTCATTCAATCGTTTGCTCGAAACGGCAGTCTGAATGGTCGGCAGGATGGCAAATCTGCAGTCAGCCTGATTAAATTTTCCCTCGATGCGCTGCAGAATCGAGTGGTTTTCAAACACGGTCAGCGCCTGCTTGACCTCCTCCATATTCGGCTTAGCCGGCAGGATGGCGTAGTCGGTCACGATCTTTTCGAGCACCTCGCGCACGCTGCAGAGCGCGTCCTGCTCGAGTCCCAGTCGCTCCTGGCTTTCGTCGTACAGCATGCGCAGGGCGAGCAGAATCGCGGTCTCGCGCTTGGACAGGATGCACCGGTTGGCTTCATCTGTGTTCAGCACATAAAAGTAGCCGTTTATGTCGTCGCGCCGCAAATCCCAGTCAAGCAGGCTGAGATACTCGCGCACGGACTCATAATGAATGGACAAAAAGGTGTAGTCCGGGTTGCTCACCCGTCCCCTGCCCGGACGGTACAGCGTGCGCACCACATAGGTGCGGCTGAGCAGCTGATTGCACACCGCTTTGAACTGCTCCAGCTCCTTTGCGGTAGCGGTATTCAGAAATTCCAAATTCATTCGTTGTTCTCCTTCCGGCTGATCTGCAGCTCCGGAATAGCATAGCCGTTTTCCCGGCGTTCGCCGTCCAGCTCCTGCACCGTGAAATCCGCCGAGCGGTCGCCGCCGGTCAGCACCGCCAGCAGGCTCATCACATAGTCCTTATCATTCTCGAGCGGAATATCCTCCGAGCGGCACACATCGCTTTCACCGAGCCAGCCCTGCACATACGCCGCGATGGCGCCGCGGCCATACCCCGAGCGCAAAAGTGCAGCCGCCTTTGCGGCGGCTGCCGTATCCGCTTCGCTCTCCTGCACGAGCACAGGCGCGGCCTTTGTCCGCTTGCCCGGACGCTTGCGGTACCACAGGCTGCTCTCGGACAGGCAGGTCTGCTCGTACAGCCGGAACACCGGCTGAATCGTGTCCACCAGACCGCCGGCACGCCGGTTGCGCGACAGCGCGGTCAGCACCGTGTGCAGGTTGCCGCGGATATTCTGATCTCGGTTGGTCAGGTTTTCGATCTTCTGCGTAGCCGCACGCGTGTAGCGGCGCACCTGTGCATCGATCTCATCCAGATAATCGCGCTCGAGATTGTCGTAGCACTCCTGTATCCAGTAAATTTTGCGAAGAAGATCGGCGCGGCAGTTCTCCGGCGTGTCGCCTCGGCGGTCAGCCAAAGCGGCATTCGCCATGGCGATGAGCAGTTCATCGTTCTCCGCCCAGTCGTTTAATACATTCTGGATGGAAATGCGGTATTTCGGCACGGAATCCTTGATCTTGAGCGGACGGATGTACGCCTCCATCACCTTCTGCCCGAAATCATCAAAGTGCGATGCGAGCACTTCCCCGACATTGTGCATGTCGATCTGCATCTGGAAATAATGCTTGACGTTATGATACACCATCTGCAGCAGGTTGATGAGCGCGCGCGTGTTGTCATATGCACCGTAGACAGCAGCCATTTTGTCATACACGTTGTCCGACTCATGCGCGACCTTGAGCGTGGAATAGGTGCCGAACACATACGAATAGCCGCGTGCAGGCGTGTCCTCGCGCAGCGCGTGGAACAGCTCGAGCAGACGGCTGCTGCAGCCCGGGGACCGTAATGTATTCCCGAAAATCTGTGCCGCGCTCCTTTTCAAACCAGCCCTTGCTGCCCAGCTTGCGGATGAGGAAACGGGCACGGCCGGAAATATCGCGCAGCTCATCCTCGTCGATGTCCTCGCCCCCTCGAAGGTAGCCTCGGCCAGCTGCTGCTCGAGACGGCTCCGCAGCATGGAATACAGCATGTCCTCGGGCAGCTTCAGCTTTTCGCGGTACGCCGTGTACAGCACATCGAGCGCATCCGCGTACAGCGCACGGTTCGGTGACGCCAGCGGCGAAAACAGCTCGTCCGGCACGGCTTCAAAAAATTTCATGTCCTCTATCCTCCTCTGCGGCGCAAAACGATAGATTCGGCACGCAAATTGCTTTTCTATACAAAAATATTATACAATTTTCGAGGAAAAAATTACAATGATGAAATCCGTTTCCCGCGTATTGCGCCGCTGTCCGCCGCATGATAAGATAATGCTGTAACCCTCATGCAAGGAGAATCCTGTTTCATGGCACAAACAAAACACAAGGAAATGGACATGCTGCACGGCGGTCTGGCCGGAAAACTCATTCTTTTCGCGCTGCCGCTGGCGTTCAGCAGCATTCTGCAGCAGCTTTTCAACTCAGCAGATGTGGCCGTTGTCGGCCGGTTTGCGGGTGATACGGCGCTGGCGGCGGTCGGCAGCTGTGTGGCGCTCGTAGGAATTTTTGTTAATCTGATCGTGGGGCTTTCGGTCGGGCCGAATGCCGTGCTCGCGCTGCTCATCGGGCAGAACAACCGCGAAGAGATCAACCGCACGCTGCACACTGTTATCACATTCGGCGCGGCGCTCGGCGTAGGGACTGATGATTGTCGGCTGGCTGACGGCAAAGCCCATTCTCGTGCTGTCCGGCACGCCGGAAAGCGTGCTCGATCAGGCGCTGCTGTACATATTCATCTACTTTTTGAGCATCCCGTTCATGCTGGTGTACAACTTCGGCTCGGCCGTTCTGCGCAGCTACGGCGACAGCCGCCGCCCCATGTACTACCTGCTTATCTCCGGCACGGTGAATGTCATCCTCAACCTGTTTCTCGTCATTGCGCTGCAGCTTGGTGTGGCCGGTGTGGCGATTGCGACCGTTATCTCCAATGTGCTGAGCGCAGGCATGGTGCTCACCCACCTTGCACGCCGGAATGACGATTTCGCGTTCCGGTTCCGACGTATGCGCATTGAAAAAACGCCGCTCCTCCGCATTCTGCAGATCGGCATTCCCGCCGGTATTCAGGGTGCGATTTTCTCGATATCCAACGTATTTATCCAGAGCGGCATCAACTCATTCGGTGAAAATGCCATCGCAGGTTCATCTCTCGCACTGAATTTCGAGTATTTCACCTACGATATTGCCAACGCCTTCGCGCAGGCGGCTGTCACCTTCACCAGCCAGAACTACGGCGCAGGTGACCTCAGACGCTGCAAAAAGATTTTCCGTTACTGCATGCTGTTCGGCGTGGTGTTTACCGAGATTCTCAGTGCGGTATTCATGATCTGGGACGACTTTTTTGTCAGCATTTACACCACGAGCAGCGCCGTCGCGGCGTTTGCCATCAGCCGCATGCGGCACGTCTGCTCGCTCGAGGGTCTCACCGCCACCTATGAGGTCGAAAGCGCGGCGCTCCGCAGCATGGGCAAGTCGCTCGAGCCTGCCATCTTCACCGTGCTCGGCACGGTCGTTTTCCGTCTCATCTGGATGGCAACAATTTTCCGTCTCGTGCCCACGTTCGAGATGCTGATGGACGTTTACGTTGCCTCGTGGGTGTTCACCGGCGGGCGCTGCTGATCGTCTATCTGCGGCATATGCGAAAGGTTTCGCACGCATAACTTCAGAAAACACGAAAACCGAGGTACACGCCCCCGGTTTTCATGCTTTTGCGCACTTCGCAACTAATACTATTTCATGCGCGTTGCCGCGCGGCAGCGTCAGCATCGCGAAAACGGACTTTATTGACAGACTGACCGCAGGTGTCCCTTCCTTTTCGCCCCAGCTGCGGGTGCGGCAAACCCGCGATAGATTATCGCATAATAAGGTACACTGTATAGACAGCATACATTGCCACCATGGCGATACCCGGCACACGTCCGAGCTTGCCCCTTGCGCGCCGGCAGATAAAATACCACGCTGATGGCAATCAGGAACAGGCAGTCAACGATAGAGGTCGCCTGTACCGGAATCGGCGTGATAACCGACGAGACGCCGAGAATCAGGAAAATATTAAACAGGTTTGAGCCGATAACATTGCCCATTGCAATGTCGTTCTGTCCCTTGCGTGCAGCCACGATGGAAGTAACAAGCTCAGGCAGGCTGGTGCCCATGGCCACAATGGTCAGGCCGATGAGCGTTTCACTCAGGCCGAACATACGCGCAATGCCGGTCGCGCCGTTTACGGCCAGCTGACCGCCAATCACGATGCACGCCAGACCGAGCAGGATATTCACCCAGATCATCGCAGCGGACATGGGTGCTTCCGCTTCCTCGGCCTCGGCTTCTGCAGCTGCGGCAGCAAGCTGCTCGCGGTTCTGCAGTGCGGTGCGAATCTGGTATGTCAGGATGAATGCGAATATAATCAGCAGTACAACGCCTTCCCAGCGGGCGATGGTCAGGTCGGGTGCGATGGCGCCCAGCAGCAGCACAGCCGCGAGAATGGACAGCGGCCAGTCACGGCGGAGCAGCGTTTTATCCATCACAAGCGGGCAGACAGCGGCGGACAGACCAGCCACCATCAGCAGATTAAAAATGTTCGAACCGACAACATTGCCGACCGCAATCTCGTTTGCACCGCGCAGGGCCGCGGTGACACTGACCGCCAGCTCCGGCATGGACGTGCCGAACGCAACGATGGTCAGACCGATCAGCAGCGGTGATACGCCCAGCTTGCGCGCCAGTGCGGATGCACCCGCAACAAACTTATCCGCACCCCAGATCATAAGTGCAAAGCCGATCACCAGAAATACAAATGACAGCATACAGTTTCCTCCTTCGTTTCCGGAAAATCTCGGACAGCACCGCTCCTTCACGGCAATGCCCTTGTCCCCAACAGTGTACATGCTTACGAGGGAGTTTTCGCTCGATTTCCGGCTGCAGAGCACAAAAAGACTTTTACCGCATACTGCGGTAAAAAGTCTTGCTGCTTACGGCTCGGTACGGATTGACTTTTCGTCAATCGGGCTTGTCGGCACCGACCACGCGCTCTCGCGTGAGCTACTCCTTTTACAGTAACTATCATATGGGAAAAAAAGCGATTAGTCAAGCCGAACTTGTGGAAATGTACACAATCTTTACGGGACAACCCCTTTATAGCAGTTCAGACAAATACTACTAACAAGTGCGCGCATACAGCACGCAAATAGCATCGTCAATTTCATTCGCCATGCGCCTAGCATGGCTTCATAAAATTTCCTTGCTCTTTACGCGCTGTATACGTTACTTTTGCTGCATTATTTATCTAAACTGCTATAATTCACGAAAAAAATCTTTACAAGTCCCTCGTGAACCTATATACTATAAGGTACTGAAATTTTGAACAATCTGAAAGTGAAGGAGCATTTTCATGCTGGAATTTGAGGAATACAAGGTCAAGCTGAACAACCTCAAGCCCGAGCTTGAGGAGCTGTACACCTCGCTCGGTCTGGAGCAGGCGAAGCGTGAGGTAGAGGAGCTGGAGATCAAGTCCTCTCAGCCGGGTTTCTGGGATAATCCGGAGGAGAGCCAGAAGATCGTCTCCCGCATGGGCTCGCTCAAGGGCAAGGTTGAAGCGTACAACAAGATGACCGAGCTGTGCGATGACCTGCTCACCATCTGCGAAATGGCGATTGAAGAAAACGACGAATCCATGCTTGAGGAGCTGGAAAGCGGCTACAAGGAGCTGGAAGACGGCATTGCCGAGCAGAAGCTGCGCACGCTGCTGACCGGCGAGTACGACAGCCACAACGCGCTCGTATCCTTCCACGCCGGTGCCGGCGGCACCGAGGCGCAGGACTGGTGCGCGATGCTGTACCGCATGTACACCCGCTGGGCAGAGCGTCACGGCTTTACCTATAAGATCATGGACTACCAGGATGGCGATACCGCGGGTATCAAGTCCGCCGATATTCTCATTGAGGGTGAAAACGCCTACGGCTTCCTCAAGGGTGAAAACGGCGTACACCGTCTGGTCCGTATCTCTCCGTTTGATGCATCCGGCCGCCGTCAGACCTCGTTCTCGGCGGTAGAGGTCGTTCCGGATATTCCGGATACCTCCACGGACTTTGAGATCAAGCCGGATGATTACGAAATGCAGGTTTACCGTTCGTCCGGTGCAGGCGGTCAGCACATCAATAAGACCTCGTCTGCGGTTCGACTGATTCACAAGGCGACCGGCATTGTTGTAGCCTGCCAGACCGAGCGAAGCCAGCTGCAGAACAAGGAAAACTGCCTGCGCATGCTGCGTTCCAAGCTGGTTGAGATCAAGGAGCGCGAGCATCTTGAGAAAATCTCGGACATCAAGGGCGTTCAGCAGAAGATTGAATGGGGCAGCCAGATTCGCTCCTACGTTTTCATGCCGTATACGCTTGCCAGGATACGCGTACCGGCTTTGAAAATGCCAATATCAACGCGGTGATGGATGGCGATATTGACGGTTTTATCAACGCATACCTGTCTGCACTCGCTACCGGCGTGTGGGAAGGCAGCAAGGGCGGCAGCATGTAATTTGCCGCACTTCGCGTTACCGCCGTACCCACGGCGGTGGGCACAAGGATGGACACCAAGGTTTCCACCCTTGTGAATCCCGTTTCCTTTATTTCTTAGTCTGGCGCAGACCAGAGACCGGCGACCGCTTCGAAAAAAGGATACGGCAGAGGATTTTTCCGGTTGTAAGGACGGACCACCTATGGGGTCCGTCCTTTTTACCTATTCGCAGTTCAGTTACTGTACTGCTACACATACGGTTCAGTCTACGCTGAGTGCGGCATAACAGTGCCGCACGATTCGTTAGTGCGTTATAACAGACAGTACCCGCGAAGATAAATTGTGCCAAACAGACAGATTCGCAGGTGCCTTCCGGTATAACGTGCCCAAAAATTGCGCGACACGGTTATGTCGCGCCTGCGTAGATGAAACCGTATGCGTAGCAGTACGCTATCTGACACTGCGAATAGGTCGAGACATGGGAGCACACTGTGCTCCCCTACGGTAAAAAAATCCTCTGCCGTTCCCCCACAGTCTCAGCTCTCTGGCAGGCAGACGCTAAGAGGAAACGGGGAGATTCACAAGAGGGGTGGAAACCTTGGTGGCCATCCCTCTTGTGCGCCCGCGCGGCGTCAGCGCACGTTCCCGCGCTCCGCAGAGCGCAACTCCCCCGCTTGATACAAGCGAAAAACTCCCCGCCCGTTAGGAACGAACACGCTCACGCAGTTCGTGCTCCCCGCACAGTCGGTGCTGAAAAGGTTCCACCCGGAAAATCCCGCTTGCTGAAATTTCCATTTTGACAAATCCCGCGCATTCCACGTGATACAATAACACTCCGCGGCACCGGCATGGAACCATTCGATTATCCACAAGTCTGTGGATAAATCCGTGCAAAAATCACGCCGCAACGGAGGAGTTTTTACGCAGACAGCAGTTTTCACCGCAGCGGCTAAAACAAACGCGCTTCCGCTGCGATTTTACCCATTACGCAACAATATCGCGCTGTGCACGCTCGGTGCAGACGAACGGCCGCTGACCGGTCACGATGAAGTCACCTCGGTGGACCGCAGTCTGGTGCTGAGCAGCACCGCCGTCCATCTCGGTGAGCACGGCAGCATCCACGACCTCGCCGAAAGCGAAATCTACCGCTGGGCCAACGTACGCGGCTACGTTGCACTGCACCGCACCCAGCCCATCTATCTTAGCGAAAACCGCTGCATGATGCACCTGCGGCTGACCGGTGTGCGGCTCGGCATGGAGCAGGTGGTAGTCTACACCCGGCTTTCCGGCGGCATGGCGCGTGTTGACCGCCTGTGGCATCCCCTGTCCGAACGGGAAAACGACCCGTCCACCGCCGTGTTTGCCGCCACAGCCGCTGCTTTAACAGCTTTATAATATCAGCAATTTGCTTATTCACAAAAAATTTATTTATATCCTGTCCACTTTATGCTATAATACTATCGTATATGTAACAAATGGGGCTATTGCGCCCTTTTGAAAGGCTGAAGAAAAGTAATGGCTAATTTTTTGACCAAAATTTTCGGCACGCACTCGTCGCACGAGCTGAAAAAGATCTACCCCATTGCGGATAAAGTGGACGCACTCGAAGAGCAGTTCAAAAAAGCTGACCGACGACGAGCTGCGCGCCAAGACAGACGAATTTAAGCAGCGCTACCAGAACGGCGAAACGCTCGACCAGCTTTTTGCCGGAGGCATTTGCCACCTGCCGTGAAGCAGCATGGCGCGTACTCGGTATGCGTCATTACCGTGTACAGATCATCGGCGGTATCGTCCTGCATCAGGGGCCGCATCGCTGAGATGAAGACCGGTGAAGGCAAGACCCTGGTGGCCACCCTTCCCGCTTATCTGAACGCACTGACCGGCAAGGGCGTACACATTGTCACTGTCAACGACTACCTGGCTAAGCGTGACAGTGAGTGGATGGGCAAGGTATACCGCTTCCTCGGTCTCAAGGTCGGTCTTGTCATTCACGAGGTTCCGCCGCAGGCCCGCAAGGCGATGTACGCCGCTGATATTACCTATGGAACAAACAACGAGTTCGGTTTCGACTACCTGCGCGACAACATGGCGATCTACAAAAATGCAATGGTTCAGCGTGACCATGCGTTCGCCATCGTGGATGAGGTTGACTCCATCCTGATCGATGAGGCGCGTACCCCGCTGATCATTTCCGGTCAGGGCGAGAAGTCCTCTCAGCTGTACGAGATTGCTGACCGCTTTGCCGCTCAGCTTTCCTGCCTGCGCGTCAAGGAAGTGGATGCCAAGGAGGAGCAGGACGACATCGACGCCGACTATATCGTTGATGAAAAGGCCAAGACCGCGACGCTGACCCCGCACGGTCAGAAGCGCGCCGAGGCTTACTTTAAGGTAGAAAACCTGTCCGACCCCGCGAATACCACGCTGCAGCACCACATTAACCAGGCGATTAAGGCACGCGGCGTTATGCAGCGCGATGTAGACTACGTTGTCCGTGACGGTCAGGTCATCATTGTCGACGAGTTCACCGGCCGTCTGATGTTCGGCCGCCGCTACAACGAAGGTCTGCATCAGGCCATCGAGGCTAAGGAGGGCGTGAAGGTCGAGCACGAGAGCAAGACGCTGGCAACCATCACCTTCCAGAACTACTTCCGTCTGTACGGCAAGCTGTCCGGCATGACCGGTACCGCGCTGACCGAGGAAGAGGAATTCCGCCACACCTATCAGCTGGACGTTATCGAGATCCCGACCAACAAGCCGGTCGCCCGCAAGGACAATCCGGACGCGGTGTACAAGAACGAGCGCGGCAAGATCATGGCGACCATTGCCCGCATTGAGCAGTGCCACGCAAAGGGTCAGCCGATTCTGGTCGGCACGGTTTCCATCGAAAAATCCGAGGAACTGAGCAAGATCCTGAAGGCCAAGGGCATCAAGCACACCGTCCTGAACGCAAAGTATCACGAGCGCGAGGCGGATATCGTCGCGCAGGCCGGCAAGCCGGGCGCGGTCACGATCGCGACCAACATGGCCGGCCGCGGCACGGACATCATGCTCGGCGGCAACGCCGAAACCATGGCGCTGGATGAAATTAAGAAGTATCTCCGTCACGAGGTCGAGGACCGTGTGCAGAAGGGCGAGATGGACGAGCGCGTTGCGCACGACTACATCGACCATATGATCTACGAGGCAAACGGCCATGCCGACACTGACGACCAGGAGGTTCTGGCTATCCGCGCCAAGTTTGAGGAGCTGTACAGCAAGTTCAAGACCGAGACCGACGCGGCAGCCGAAAAGGTTCGTGCGGCAGGCGGTCTGTATATCCTCGGCACCGAGCGTCATGAGTCCCGCCGTATCGACAATCAGCTCCGCGGTCGTTCCGGCCGTCAGGGAGACCCGGGTGAGTCCCGTTTCTACATTTCCCTGGAAGACGACCTCATGCGTCTGTTCGGCTCCGAGCGTATCCAGAACATGATGGACACCCTCGGCATTGCCGATGACGAGCCGATCGACCAGAAGATTCTGTCCGGCGCGATCGAAAATGCCCAGAAGAAGATCGAATCCCGCAACTTCGGCGTTCGTAAGCACGTTCTCGAGTACGATGACGTACTGAACACCCAGCGTCAGACCATCTACGCACAGCGTCTGCAGGTGCTCGAGGGCAAGGACGTTAAGGACAACATTGTCAAGATGATCGACGATACCATCGCCCATGCGGTGCATGCTGCCATCGGCGAACACAGCCTGATTTCGACCGAAATGGTTGAACAGGCGCGCCGTCCGTTCATCGGCGTATTCCTCCGTCCGGAGGACTGCACCTTCACGCCCGAGGAGTGCGATGACCTGACCGCTGACCAGCTGACCAACATTCTGTCCGATCAGGCGCACAAGGTCTACGAAGCCAAGGAGCAGGCCCTCGGCTCGCCTATCATGCGTGAGCTGGAGCGCGTTGTACTGCTCAAGAACGTAGACAGCAAGTGGATGGACCACATCGACGCAATGACCGAACTGCGAAACGGCATCGGCCTGCGTGCATACGGTCAGTACGATCCGGTTGTCGAGTACAAGCGCGAAGGTTTTGACATGTTTGACGCGATGATCGACTCCATCCGCGAGGATACCGTCCGCATGATCTTCCTTGCACAGGTTCGCACCCGCGAGGAACCCAAGCGTGAGCAGGTAGCCAAGGAGACCGGCGCAGCAGGTGCAGCCGACGGTTCTGTCAAGGCAGAGCCCAAGCGTGCCGGCAAGAAGCCCGGCCCGAATGATCCGTGCCCGTGCGGCAGCGGCAAGAAGTATAAGAAATGCTGCTACCTCAAGCCGGACGACCCGTATAAATAACTGTCGCGAAACCGGACTTTATTGACAGACTGAAACAGGAGAGAACCAAGGTTCTCTCCTGTTTTTTATTTAGTTGAACGCTTCATCATTTTGTTCGGCGAACATGCGCTGCACACGGTCGAGCAGGATGGGATATCCGGCGAGTGTCGGATCGGCAGACAGCAGCGCTTCCGCTTCCTCGCGGGCGTTTTGCATGAGCGCAAGGTCAGCCGCTAAATCCGCAACGTGCAGTGCGGGCAGACCGTGCTGCCGCTGACCGAAAAAGTCACCCGGACCGCGCTGCGCGAGGTCTGCGCGTGCGACCTCGAAGCCGTCGCCGGTCCTGCACAGGATGCGCAGGCGCTCCCGCGCGACCTGTCCCTTGTCCGCGCCGAAGAACACACAGTACGACTGCCGTGTACCGCGGCCGACACGTCCGCGCAGCTGATGCAGCTGCGACAGACCGAACCGGTCTGCGTCCTCGACCACCATCAGATTGGCGTTCGGCACGTCCACACCGACCTCGATAACCGTTGTTGCGACCAGAATATCGTATTTCTGCGCTGCAAAATCGCGCATGATCTGATCTTTTTCCGCGTTTTTCATGCGTCCGTGCAGTACAGCCACGCGCCGGTGCGGGAAGCAGCTTCTGCAGGTCTTTTTGCATGCTGCTCCGCGCTTTTCAGCTTTGTTTCCGCATTTTCGCTGTCCTCGATGAGCGGACACACAACGTAAGCCTGTCCGCCGAGACCGACCTGCTTATCAATGAAGGCAGTAATACGCTTGCGCATGTTTTCGCCCACGGCGTAGGTCTCAACCGGACTTCTTCCGGGCGGGATCTCGTCCAGCACGGACACATCCAGATCGCCGTACATGATGAGTGCGAGCGTGCGCGGAATCGGCGTAGCCGACATGACGAGCACATGCGGCGAGCCGCCTTTCGCGCTCAGCGCGGCACGCTGCGCCACACCGAACCGATGCTGCTCATCCGCGATAACGGCACCCAGCCGGTGGAACTGCACACCCTGCTGAATGAGCGCGTGCGTGCCCACGACCACCTGCGCCGCACCGGTCTCGATGGCGGCCAGTGCCGCACGTTTCTGCGCGGCAGTCATCGAGCCGGTGAGCAGCGTGCACGAGATGCCCAGCTTGTCCAGCATAGGTGCAAGCGTCTCCGCGTGCTGCGCGGCGAGGATTTCGGTCGGCGCCATGAAAGCCGCCTGCCAGCCGTTCTGCGCGGCCAGCGCACAAATCCGGCCGCTACCACTGTCTTGCCCGAGCCGACATCACCCTGCACCAGCCGGTTCATCGGCCGTCCGGAGGCACAGTCCGCCGCGATCTCCATAATCGCACGCCGCTGTGCACCGGTCGGCGTAAACGGCAGGGCTTCAAAGAACGAATCCAATCCATTCGAGGTAAAAACAATGCCGGAATCCGCTTTTCGGCGCTCCTTCAGCTGCTGCAGACCGCAGCAGAGCAAAAACAGCTCCTCGAATACCATACGTCGGCGTGCCTGCGCCACATCGTCCTTGGTTTTCGGCCGGTGAATTGCAGAAAGTGCGTCTACTGCGTCCGGCAGGCGGTATTTCGCCCGCAAAAGTTCGGGCAGCGGATCGGGCCATTCACCGGTCAGCGTGTCGAGCGCGGCAGCGGTTACACGCTCGAGATCGCGCTGGGTCAGCCCCGCGGTCAGCGGATAGACCGGCACGATGCGTCCCGGGTGGTCCGCGTCCGGCGCGACCTTCTCCGACTGCGGGGAAACCATTGTGCGGCCGCGCCCGAATCCTTGCACCTTGCCATAGAACACATACTCCTGTCCCACGCGGAGCTGCGCCGCAGCATACGGATTGTTGAAATATGTGACGTTCAGCGTGCCGGTTTCGTCGTAAATCGTGCACTTGACCAGCGTCAGGCCCTTTGCGGATACGGTTGACCTTGGGTTCGGTGCCGACCACAGCGCGCACAGCATACTTGTCCTCCATGTCGATTTCCGCAATCGGCGTGATGTGAGTACGGTCCTCGTAGTCGCGCGGGTAAGTCTCGAGCGCGTCACGAAGCGTGCGGATATGCAGTTTTTCGAGCAGCTTCGCCTTTTTCGGGCCGATGCCCTTGACGAACTGGATGCTGTCATCAACCGATGGCATGGGGATTCTCCTTTGGGAATTTTGATTTGCAAGGCGCCCGCTTTACGGGGGTGCACGAACCGCGCAGGCGGTTCGCCCATTCTGGGCGGCACCCTTTTTCTGCACCGATTGACCGGGGCGCACGAACCGCGCAGGCGGTTCGCCCTTGACAGACGGCAGCTTTTTCCTGCACCGGAAAGCCGGGGTGCTCGAACTGCGTTAGCGGGTTCGCCCCTGACGGGGCGGAGAGTTTTCGCTGAACCTCAGCGAGGGATGCGCCGCCTGCGGGTGGCGGGAACGTCGCGGCGCCCGCCGCGGGGACGACGCCGTACCCACGGCGGTGGGCAAAAGGAAGGGACACCTGCGGTTTCCCTTCCTCTTTGAACTCCTACCTTTCCCTTATTTGATAGCCTGACGCAGACCAGAGACCGGCGACAGCTTCGAAAATAAGAGTACGGCAGAGGATTTTTCTTCCGTATATTTCTCAACCCATTCGCAGTGTCAGATACCTTCTGCTACACATGTGATTAAATCTACGCAGGCGCAACATGACCGTGTTGCGCAACTCTTTGGCGCGTTGTAACGCACGGCACCTACGAATTAAGCGTTTGGTACAATTTATCTTCTTATCTTCGCAGGCCCTATCTATCATAATGCGCTCACGAATTGCGCGGCACTGCTATGCCGCGCCCTGCGTAGAGTAAACCGTCTGTGTAGCAGTACTGTATCTGGCACTGCGAATATGTCTCGGCATGGGAGCACACTGTGCTCCCCTACGGTAGAAAAAATCTCCTCTGCCGTTCCCTTTTTTTCGGAGCGGTCACATGTCGGCAATCTGCGCCAGACTAAGAAATAAAGGGGAAACGGGAGTTAAGAGGGTAGAAACCGCAGGTGTCTACCCTCTTGCCCACGCCGCGGGCGCGGCGACGTTCCCGCCGTCCACAGACGGCGAAATCCCCGCTTGATTTCAAGCGAAAAACCTCCCGCCCGTTAGGGGCGAACACGCCTGCGGCAGCTCACGTCCCCCGCTCAGTCGGTGCCGGAAAAGGCTGCTCTCAATACTCGCGGTAAACCGCCTTGACCACGCCCAAAATCTGGCATCCGGTGCCATTGATCGGCGGATACGCCGGATTCTCCGGCATGAGCCATACGCCGTCCGGCGTAATGTTGAGCGTCTTGCAGGTAGCCTCATCCTCGAGCAGCGCGATCACGATGTCGCCGTTGCGCGCCTGTATATCCTGCCGGATAATGACCAGGTCATCATCCATAATTCCCACGCCGATCATCGAATCGCCGCGAATACGCAGCGCGTAATACTCGCCGCCGCCCGCTGCCGGCTCGAACGGCACATAGCCGATATGCTCCTCCACCGCGAGGATCGGCATACCGGCGGTGACGCGGCCCAGAATCGGCACGCGCGGCACCATGGAAGGGCCGCTGACCGGCGTCAGCGCACGCGATTTATGCTCATTCGGCTCCAGATAACCGGCCTCCTGCAGCTTTTTCAGGTGCGCATGCACGGTGGACGGCGACCGCAGTCCCATCTCTGCACCAATCTCACGCACCGAAGGCGGATAGCCGTGTTCAAGGGAATAACTGCTTATATAATCCAGTATCTGCTGTTGTTTGGCGGAAATCTTCTTCATTTTCGGCACTCCTCGCTGTTTCCGTCGGAACATACGTTCGTAATTTTATCCTTATTATACCGCAATCCGCTGCAATAAGCAAACATTTGTTTGCATTAACCTGCACGAATTTTCCGTGTTAATCGACACTATCCTTCAATTTAGCCGGTTTTCTGCCGCCGTGTTGAAAAATAACGCAGTTTCGTCACCGCATTGCTTGTATTTTGCATGATTTTGTTATATCATATAAACAGCAAAAGTATTGATTATTGCGGGGCAGACGCATTCTGCCTTAACTCGCAGGGAGGTTTTTATATGACCATCAAGACCGATCTCGGATATATCGACATTACCAACGAGGTGCTGGCCGGCATTGCCGGTTACGCAGCATCCTCCTGCTTCGGTGTCAAAGGCATGACCATCCGCTCCATGTCAGACGGACTGGCACACCTGCTCGGACTGGAAAACCAGTCGCGCGGCGTAAAGGTCACCGAGGCTGTGGACGGCGGTGTCAACATCGACCTGCACATTGCAGTCGAGCACGGCGTGAATATTGCCACCGTCTGCCGCTCGATCATCGGCGAAGTGCGCTACCATGTGGAGCGTCTGACCGGCGTGGACGTAAAGAACGTCGATATCTATGTAGAGAGCATCAAGGCGGACTGACACCTATAGGGGACTTCGCAAGTCCCCTATATACGGAAGTCAGTTCCGTAGAAACTGACTTCCGATACCGAACGACGCGCCCCAAGGGCGCTGAGTCGGAGTAACAAAACCCACGCTCATGTCGCGGGTTTTGTTGCGGCATAACGCCGTTGTTTGAATACCGCGGTACAACCGCGACGTCTGCGGACGGAACCAATGACTCGGATTGCCCTAAGGAAATCCTGTCATAGGTTACGGTTTGCAAGCAAACCGAAATCTTATTACGCGCAACTGCGCGGTTACTTTTAGGAGAGTTAGATAAATGGCAGATCAGAAAATCAACGGTGCGCTGTACCGGTCCATGGTAATCGAGGGCGCACTCGCCATTGCGGAAAAGAAGGAGCAGGCAAACGAACTGAACGTATTCCCTGTGCCGGATGGCGACACGGGCACGAACATGTCCCTGACCATGGGTTCCGCAATGGCTGAGATGGAAAAGCTCGCTGAGCCGACCCTCGCCAAAGCGGCGGATGCGACCGCTTCCGCGCTGCTGCGCGGCGCGCGCGGCAACTCCGGCGTCATCCTGTCGCTGCTGTTCCGCGGCATGGCGAAAAAGCTGCGCGAGACTGAGGAGGCCGATGGCCGCACACTCGCGCTTGCGCTGCGCGAGGGCGTAGACACCGCCTACAAGGCGGTTATGAAGCCCGCTGAGGGCACCATCCTTACCGTATCACGCGTTGCAGCACAGCACGCGGTCGAACTGTGTCAGGCCGAGCCGACGCTCACCGCAGAGCAGGTTCTGGCAGCGATCATCGAGCAGGGCCACACCGCACTTGAGGAAACCGTTCATCAGAATCCGGTGCTCGAAAAGGCAGGCGTGGTTGACGCCGGCGGCTTCGGCTTTATCACCATCTTCGAGGGCATGCTGGACGCGCTGCGCGGCATCCACAAGGAACGTGCTGTTGCGGCAGAGCCGACCAAGTCCACCGCAGACTTCGCTGCGATCAACGACGAGGAGATCACGTTCACCTACTGCACCGAGTTCATCGCATCCCGCAAGGACAAGGCACGAAATGTTGCTCGTCTGCGCTCCATTCTGAACGAGATCGGCGATTCGCTGGTGGTTGTCGAGGATGATGATATCGTCAAGGTACACGTTCACACCGACCAGCCGAACAAGGCGCTCGAGGAGGGCCTGAAATTCGGTCCGCTGCTGACCGTTAAAATCGAGAACATGCGCGAGCAGCATACCGCCAAGGTCATCGAGGGCACGGCAGACGCGCCCAAGGAGCGTGTGATCGTCCCGGCAGAGAAGAAGTTCGGCTTTGTAGCCGTTGCTGCCGGTGAGGGTCTCAAAACCCTGTTTACCGACCTCGGCGCAGACGTTGTGGTACAGGGCGGTCAGACCATGAATCCGTCCACCGACGACATTCTGCACGCTGTCGATGCCGTTCCGGCGGAAATCGTTTTCGTGCTGCCGAACAACAAAAACATCATCATGGCTGCCGAGCAGGCGGTTCATCTCTCCGAGGAAAAAGGTGATCGTCGTGCCGACCAAGACCATCCCGCAGGGTATTTCGGCCATGCTGGCGGTCGATCCGGAAGCCGAGCAGGACAGCGAGCTGGCGCTTGCTATGCTGGACGCGGCCAAGCACGTCCGCAGCGGTCAGGTGACTTACGCGGCCCGCGACAGCGAGTTTGACGGCAAGAAGATCAAACAGGGCGAGTATCTGTCGCTGTGCGAGGGTAAGCTGTGCGCCAATGGCAAGGAAACCTCGGTCATCAAGAAGCTGGCGCGAGATGGTCTCCGACGACAGCGCGTTTGCAACCGTTATCTTCGGCGAAGGCGTTACCGAGGAGCAGGCCGCTGAGGTTGAGAACCTGCTGCACAAGGAAAATAAGGAGATGGAGATCAACGTCATCGACGGCGGTCAGCCGGTTTACTACTACATCATTTCGGTGGAGTAAACCATCTCCCTAAGCATAAAAAAGCATCGGAAACTGCGTTTCCGATGCTTTTTTCGTGACATTTCGTCTGCTGTGATTTACTTTACAAGCTCAGCTGCCATATCGAACATGGTCTGTGCATCCAAACCGGTATCGAAGCCGCTGATAAGGTAGGTCACGCCGTCCTGCTCCCAGAGCACGGACTGGAACATTTGATCCTCCACCTCGTCCGAGCCATAGCTGATAACAAGTTCGCCGTTCTTCTCCTGCTGCTTTTCCTCGTCAGACTCCTCGTAATCGGCCGGAACAAAGCGGTAGTGCGCATCGCGATAGGTCAGCGTAACACCGTTTACCTCGGCAGTCGTTGCCGGAACCGGACTTTTCTTCTCGCGCTCGCTGAACACGGTGTAGCTCTTGTGCGCGGAGAAGTTCAGTTCTGCGCCGTCCTTCGTGTAGGTTGCGTCCACCTCGCTGACTTTTTCGGTCTCGCCCATGTCATTCCGTGCGGTGGTATTCACATCAGAGCCGTAGCTGAACGTATACTCGCCAATCTTGTCCGGCAGCGTGAGCACTACACCGGCATCAGCCAGATGCGCCTGCGTGCTCGACAGATCCAGCCGCTGGTCAGACCAGCCCTCACTGAAAATGCCGCCCATGCCGCCTGCCGCAAATGCGCCGGTCACCACAATCGCAGCGACAGCGGCAACCGCCACAAAGCGTTTGCTCCACAGATGACGCTTGCGTACCGGCGCATTGTTCAGTGCGAATTTGACGCGCGCCTGCATCGAATCCGGTGCATGCAGCTCATCTGCACACTGATGCAGCATTTCCTGATTTCACGTTCCATTTTGATTTCATCCATGATTTGCAGCCTCCTTCGGCTTCCGTTCTTTCGGTCAGCGCCTGCCGCAGATGGCGGCGAGCGGAAAAAAGAAGCGGGATTTCACCGTTCCCTCGGTCACGCCGGTCGCCTGCGCGATCTCACGCACCGAGCGATCATCGAAGTAATACAGCACCACGGTCACGCGGCGTTTTTCGTCCAGTGTGTCGAGGGCGGCATACAGGCGGCGCTGTTCATCCGTCCGCAGCACGGCGGACAGTGCGCTTTCGCTCTCACCTGCATCGAAAAATTCGGATACCGGCGTTTCCCGCTTGGCTTTGCGGCAGTACTTCCATGCCGCACGGGACAGCGTTCTGAGCAGCCACGGCCGGAATTTGCTGCCGTCCCGCAGGATTTGATGGACTGTGCACAGGTGACAAAGGCCTCCTGCGCCAGATCCTCGCCGTCCGTCCTGCTGCCGGTGATCAGGCACGCAAGGCGGTATGCATCGTCCTTGTAGCGCTCGTACAGCTCGTCGAACGCCTGCATATCGCCGTGCTGCATGCGGCTGACAAGCTCTTTATCGTTCATAACTTTCTATCCTTTCCCTGGGTGCGTCTGTATATAAGAGCAGCCACTCCGGATTCGGTTCATTTTATTTTCGGTGAAACCCGCGTCCTTTGACGCACCCGAGTATAAGAGCCGCGAAGCGGCGGGACGGTTCATTTTTATTTAACGGACACTTTGTACAGTTTTGACGGTTGCGTTTAACGTGGATGTATTCTATACTTAATTTATAAAATCTGGATTGTGCCGCTGTATCGTGTGGTCGCTTGCGAAGCGAACCTAACTCGCCTGCCCGGCGAGGGCACAAGAAGGAGACAACCTGCGGTTTTGCCCGTAGGCCACTAAACCTTATTCCCGCGCCGTGCGCGGATTAAATGAGTGCGTACCTTCTGTGAATCTTCCTCTTTCCCTTAGAGGGCACGGCGAAAAATCGGAGAGACGAGACCGCTCCGAAAAAGGGGAACGGCAGAGGATTTTTTTTTCCCGTAGGGGAGCACAGTGTGCTCCCATTCCCCTGCCTATACGCAGTGTCAGATACTCTGCTGCTACACAGGCGGTTCAATCTCCGCAGGCGCGACATACCCGTGTCGCGCAACCCTTTGGCACGTTGTAACGGAAGGCACCTGCGAATTTAGGTATTCGCTACCATTTATCTTCGTAGGCCCTGTCTATCATAACACGCTAACGAATCGTGCGGCACTGTTATCCCCCAGGGGACCTTCTCTTTGCCCTTCGGGCAATTCACCTTGTGCCGCACCCAGCGTAGATTTAACCGCATGTGTAGCAGTAATCTATCCGACACTGCGAATATGCGGATACATGGACGTGCAAAGCGCGTCCTGCGGTAGAAAAATCCTCTGTCGCGTCCTTATAGTCTCAGTTCACTAATTTTCGCCGTGCTATCCCCAAGGGAAACGGGAGTTCCAAGAGGGTAGAAACCGCAGGTGTCTACCCTTTTGGTTTCCCGGCGAAACCGCCGCAGTTCTTGCGCTTCGCAAGCGACCATCCCCGTTAAGGGAAAAAGAAAGGAAGTGCTTCCATGAATCAGCACCAATTCTTCACAGGCGAAATTTTCGACGCCTACCACTGGTTTGGCGCTCACATAGAGCAAAACGCTGTCGTTTTCCGTACCTTTGCGCCCAATGCCAGCCGCATTACGCTGACCGGCGCGTGCAACGGCTGACCGAGACCGATCTGGTACAGGACGGCCGCAGTGGCTTCTGGGCGGTCTCTGTGCCGGACGCCCGCGCAGGCCAGTTTTACAAATACCGCATCTACGGCCCGGACGGCTCTGTCACCGAGCACTGCGATCCCTACGGCTTTGCAATGGAACTGCGGCCTGCCTGCTGCTCGATCATCACCGACCTTGACGAATACCGCTTCACCGATGAGGCGTGGATGCACAATCGCACGGCTTCGCCGGACGCACCGCTTAATATCTACGAAATGCACCTCGGCTCGTGGATGCGCAAGCCGGACGACGCGAACGGCTGGTACACCTACGATGAAATCGCCCGCCGGTTGATTCCCTATCTGCAGGAAAACAACTATACGCATGTGGAGTTTCTGCCGCTGTCCGAGCACCCGTTTGACGGCTCCTGGGGCTACCAGAACACCGGATTTTTTGCTCCGACCTCGCGCTACGGCACGCCGGCACAGCTGAAAATTCTGATTGACAAGCTGCATCATGCCGGTATCGGTGCAATCATGGATTTTGTACCGGTACACTTTGCCGTGACTCCTACGGTCTGGCGAAATACGACGGCACGCACCTGTACGAGTACCCGCACAGCGCGGTTGGCGAAAGTGAATGGGGCAGCTACAATTTCATTCATTCCAGACGGGAAGTGCGCTGTTTTCTGCAGTCTGCGGCCGATTACTGGCTCACTGAGTTTCATTTTGACGGTCTGCGCATGGATGCGGTCTCGCGCCTGATCTACTGGCAGGGCGATCCCGCGCGCGGCGTCAACGGCGACACGCTCGAATTCCTCAAAAATATGAACCGCGGTCTGAAAGCCCGCCATCCCTCTGCTCTGCTCATCGCTGAGGACTCGACTGCCTATCCCGGTGTCACCCGTCCGGTGGACGAAGGCGGCTTGGGCTTCGACTACAAAGTGGGATCTCGGCTGGATGCACGATACGCTCGAGTTCTGCCAAACCCAGCCGGATCTGCGTCCGCGCGACCATGGCAAGCTGCTCTGGTCGATGCACTATTTTTCCAACGAGCACTACCTGCCGCTCTCGCACGACGAGGTTGTGCACGGCAAGGCGGCAATCGTGCAGAAAATGTGGGGCGCGGACGAATGCGACAAGTATGCGCAGGCGCGTGTAATGTACCTCTATATGTTCACGCATCCGGGTAAAAGCTGAATTTCATGGGCAACGAGCTGGGTCAGCTGTACGAATGGAGCGAAGCCGGTACACTGGACTGGGCACTGGCAGAACGTCCGTTCCACCGATTTTTCCACAGCCTGTGCAAAACTTATGTGGAGAATCCCGCGCTGCACGCAGATTATGCGCCGGATAATTTCCGGTGGGCGGAAAATCATGCGGATGCGCCCTGCGTATTCGGCATGGAGCGCCGTGCAAACGGAGAAACGCTGCTCGCCCTGTGCAATTTTGCGGACAGCGAACAGAAATTCACCGCTTCCCTGCCGAAGTTTACGATTCTGCTTGACAGCAATGCCGCGGAGTTCGGCGGCACCGGAGAGACGCTTGCCGTCTCCCGCAAGGATAGTCTGTGTACGGTTGCGCTGCCGCGATACAGTGCGGTTCTGCTCAAGCTGTAAAATCGAAAAGCAGCCGAAAAGGATTTCTTTTCCGCTGCCGTATACAATTACTAACTGCTAATTTCTCATTGCGAATCAAAAAGCGCTCTGCCAAAAACAGAGCGCTTTTCCCTATTTATTCGACCGAAATCGGCTTTACCATCTGATAATGCAGTCCGTTCTCATCGCGGTACTCGCCGCGCTGCAGAAAACCGAATTTATGATAAAAACCCTGTGCACGCATGTTTTTCTCGGCAACACGAGCACACAGCTCGCGCTTGCCGAGCGCACGGTACACGCTGATGGCCTGACCGAGAATCTGTCCGCTCAGACCGCAGCCGCGGTAGTCACCGGCAATGCAGAAGCCGCCGACCAGACCGATCTCCGGCTGCTCCTCCCACCAGGTTTTCAGGTAAACGAGCGCGACCTCTTCCCCGCTTTCCAAACAGCCGAAGGTGCACGCCCGCGGCGAAACCTTCTGTGCCCGCTCTACATCGCGGATGAGCGCATCCGGATCGAGGTTTGCATCCGTGCCGTAGGCATTCTTGTGCAGTTCGCGCATGAATCCCACAATTTTATCCACATCCTGTGGATTCTTTGGGTCGGCGCGGCGGAACCAGATCTGCGGCGACGCCGGAATACCCTTGGTATTCGTCCAGCCAATGGACGCAAACGTGGAGTATTCCTGCGGCAAATGCGAGGCATCATTCTCGTAAACCACGTCGATATTGCCGTTTTCGTCAAATTCCAGCTTGGCAACACAGGTGTTGTCACCCCAGCCGATTTCGCCCATCTGTTCGGGTGCAAAGCCGTGTGCAATCGTCAGCATGCCGCGAATCGCACTGCCGTGCGTCACTACTGCGACCTCTTTGCCCTCATTTTCGCGCACAATTGCGCGCACGCCGTCCAGCATGCGCTGACCGGCCTGCATGACCGTCTCGCCGTGCGGCGGCGCTGCTTCCCACGGACGGGCACACCACAGTGCGTACTGCTCAGGCCATGTGCGGCAGCTCGGCCCACGGAATGTCCTCCCAGTCTCCCATATCAATCTCGCGCAGCACCGGTCGGGTCTCCACCGAGAGATGATGCGACTCTGCCACAGCCTGAGCCGTTACGCGTGCGCGGAACAGGTCGGACGAGTAAACCGCCGCAAGCGGCACATTCTCAAACCGCTTTTGCCAGATACGGCAGCTGCTTGTATGCCCGCGTGGTCAGCAGCGCGTTGTACTGACCATGACACCGGCGGTATACATTGCCCTCTGCCTCAGCGTGACGGATGATGTAGACCGTGGTTCTCATCAGCCTACCTCAACCGCGCCGGACAGCTCGGTGACAGACTTCACGCCGTGTGCATCCAGCCACTCGTTCAGCTCGGCAAGCGCCTTGACCGGAGCGGTCGGGTCATTGAACATCACCGTACCCATGGCAACCGCGTCTGCGCCCGCAAGCATCATTTCGACAATATCACGTCCGGTTCGATGCCGCCCATGCCGAGAATCGGCACGGAAACCGCCTTACGCACCTGATATACCATGCGAACCGCAACCGGGAACACCGCCGGACCGGACAGCCCGCCCATTACGTTGGACAGGATCGGCTTGCGCTTTTCGATATCAATGCGCATACCGAGCAGTGTATTGATGAGCGAAAGCGCGTCCGCACCTGCGGACTCCGCCGCGCGTGCAATCTCCGCAATATCGGTGACATTCGGGGACAGCTTGACGATCAGCGGCTTCTTCGCCTTGGCCTTGGCTGCCGAAACGACCTCCTCGACCATCTTCGGCTGGGTGCCAAACGCCATGCCGCCGCATTTGACGTTCGGGCAGGAGATGTTCATTTCGATGAGGTCAACATCCGCATCCGAAATCTTCTCGACCATGCCCTCGTACTCCTCGACCGTGTTGCCGGAGACGTTGGCGATAATTTTGGTGTCGTACCGGCGCAGGAACGGGATTTGCTCTTCGATAAACCGGTCAATCCCCGGGTTTTGCAGGCCGACGCAGTTGAGGATGCCCATCGGGGTTTCCGCGATGCGGGGCGCGGGATTGCCGAGACGCTCGGTCGGTGTCAGACCCTTCACGCCGATGCCGCCAAGCTGGGACAGGTCAAAAATTCGCCGTACTCATGGCCGAAACCAAAGGTGCCGGATGCGGTCGTGATCGGGTTTTTCAGCTCAACACCGCAAAAGTTCACTCTTAAATCTGCCATTACCACTCGACCTCCTCAGCATTGAACACCGGACCGTCCTTGCAGACATGACCGTAACGGGTTTCGCCGTTTTCCGACTTGAGCGCGCACGCGCACACCAGACAGGCACCGATGCCGCAGCCCATGCGCTCCTCCATCGAAACCTGACAGGGCACGCCGGCTTCCTTTGCAATCGCCGCAATCGCCTTCAGCATAGGCTTCGGACCGCAGGCAGCCACGCCGGTCGCACCTGCCACCTGCTCCTTCAGCACATCGGTGACAAAGCCGTGACGCGCGTAGGTGCCGTCGTCGGTGGTGACAAAGGTCTCGCATTCGTCGCGGAAGTCGCCCTCGGCAAGGATCACCGCACCCTGGTTGCGGAAACCAAGGATTGCGGCAGGCTGTGCACCCTTTTCTACTGCCGTGCGAACACATCCAAGCATCGGCGCGTATCTTTCGAGGTTACCTAACATTTAAGGTCAAGCCCTCGGCCTATTAGTATCAGTCCGCTCCATACATTACTGCACTTCCACTCCTGACCTATCAACCTTGTAGTCTACAAGGGGCCTTACTCCCGAAGGATGGGAACACTTATCTCGAGGGAGTTTCACGCTTAGATGCCTTCAGCGTTTATCTCGTCCGTACTTAGCTACCCTGCTATGCCCTTGGCAGAACAACAGGTGCACCAGCGGTACGTCCATCCCGGTCCTCTCGTACTAAGGTCAGCTCTCCTCAATATTCCTGCGCCCGCAACAGATAGGGACCGAACTGTCTCACGACGTTCTGAACCCAGCTCGCGTACCGCTTTAATTGGCGAACAGCCAAACCCTTGGGACCGAATTCAGCCCCAGGATGCGATGAGCCGACATCGAGGTGCCAAACCTCCCCGTCGATGTGGACTCTTGGGGGAGATCAGCCTGTTATCCCCAGGGTAGCTTTTATCCGTTGAGCGACGGCATTTCCATTCACATACCGCCGGATCACTAACTCCAACTTTCGTTACTGCTCGAACCGTCATTCTCGCAGTTAGGCTCGTTTATGCGTTTACACTCAGTGCACGATTTCCATCCGTGCTGAACGAACCTTTGAGCGCCTCCGTTACTCTTTTGGAGGCGACCGCCCCAGTCAAACTGCCCACCTGACAGTGTCCCCCGACCAGATTCATGGCCGCAGGTTAGAATTCCAATATCCCAAGAGTGGTATCCCAAGGTTGACTCCACAAATGCTGGCGCACTTGCTTCCAAGTCTCCCACCTATCCTGTACATGGAATACCGAGATCCAATATCAAGCTACAGTGAAGCTCCATGGGGTCTTTCCGTCTAGTTGCGGGAAACCGGCATCTTCACCGGTACTACAATTTCGCCGGGCGGGCTGTTGAGACAGTGCCCAAATCGTTACGCCATTCGTGCGGGTCAGAACTTACCTGACAAGGAATTTCGCTACCTTAGGACCGTTATAGTTACGGCCGCCGTTTACTGGGGCTTAAGTTCGCACCTTCGCTTGCGCTAAGCACTCCCCTTAACCTTCCAGCACCGGGCAGGCGTCACCCCCTATACGTCATCTTTCGATTTAGCAGAGAGCTGTGTTTTTGCTAAACAGTCGCTTGGGCCTTTTCACTGCGGCCTGCTCTCGCAGGCGCCCCTTATCCCGAAGTTACGGGGCCAATTTGCCGAGTTCCTTAACAACCCTTCTCCCGTTGGCCTTAGAATACTCATCCCATCTACCTGTGTCGGTTTGCGGTACGGGCACCTTAGTATACACTAGAGCTTTTCTCGTCTCTCACGCCATCTACTTCCCTACTAAATTTCGGTCCCTTACGCCCGGGGCAACCATCGCCCGGGATAGACTTAATGAAAGCGTCCCTCTAGCTTAAATGTTCGGTGGTTACGGAATTTCTACCGTATGTGCATCGCCTACGCCTTTCGGCCTGAGCTTAGCTCCCGACTAACCTTGGGCGGACGAACCTTCCCCAAGAAACCTTAGATTTTCGGCCATTATGATTCTCACATAATTCTCGCTACTTATTCCGGCATTCTCACTCGTATGCAGTCCACCAGTGCTTCCGCTCTGACTTCACCCCGCATACGACGCTCCCCTACCCAATGCATTACTGCAATGCCTAAGCTTCGGTTGAACACTTAGCCCCGTTACATTTTCTGCGCAAAACCACT